>JAESGX010000048.1_pt1 | contig 276096 bp, 250 predicted proteins | sample 9269801 | NCBI WGS metagenome assembly JAESGX01 (sample SAMN16773122, study PRJNA677054) | algae metagenome | isolation source: Pleurocapsa minor GSE-CHR-MK-17-07R and co-occurring heterotrophs from wet... | place: USA: Lower Calf Creek Falls, Grand Staircase Escalante National Monument, UT ... | reverse complement strand
AGACTCCAATCGCAGATGGAAGAAAAATCCCCTGGCAGGTCACCGGGACCTTGTCCCGGTCAGCGCATCGTCGTGCCGGAAGTCCAATGGAACGCGCTGCTGCTTGCCCTTAGGAAGGAAGTCGATCTGCGGAGATGCGAAATATCGTGAGGATCGCGCGCCGGACAACGAAGTTATCCTAGGTGGCGCATCCACCCATTCGGTCTGGCTTATCAGGACCGGAGTCCTGCGCCTTCAACGCCACGCTTATGATGGGCGCCGCCAGATCCTGTCCCTGTTTCTTCCGGGTGAGATTGTGGGCTTCGACGGAGAGTTCCGTGAAGGCGTCAGCGTCGAGACTGCTACCCAAAGCAGCCTGTGCCGAATTGATCGGCGCACATTTGACAGGCTGGTAAACCAGAATGACACGCTGCGTGCCGAACTGTTCCACCAGAAACAGGATCAACTGGACCGTTTTCATTGGTTGACCTGGTCCCTTGGCGCGCTGATACCTGAAGAACGGTTATGTGCCTTTCTCGCCTTGGCCAGCAGGTTCATGCCTTATCAGACGCTGACGGATGGCAGCGGGGTTCTGTCGGTGATCCTGCCAAGAAAAGACATCGCTGATCTGCTGGGAACCACCGTCGAATCGAGCAGCAGGATCATTCACAAACTGTCCAAGACGGGTGTGATCGAAATCCGGGACCCGACGCACCTACGGCTTCATAACGTGCGAAAGCTGGTTTCACTGAGCCAGATTGATGGGATGTTCGACCGCATGACAGCCGGGACTGCCACGCGGCGCAGCCAGCTTGATGCCATGCTGACACCGGGTGTTGCTGACTCCGTCTACTTCTGTGGCCGATAATTGCGGCTGTCGAAGCCCGTTAATGATCCAACGGCGGTTGTTGATGGATTCCCATTCGTCCCAAGGCCGCTTTGGTCAATGCCCGCCAGGTGGCCGAAAAATAGACTGATTTTTTGGGCGAGAACCCGCATGTGTCTGGACCGTCATCTGCGGACTGGCACCCGGTTGCTTTCTGCACCAGCCGATTGATCGCTTGTTAGCCGATCTTGACTGGCTCGAACCCAGGCCTTGGCTCGCCGCGTAAGTCCGCCATCGTGCCGAAGTCATGGACCGATTTCTGCAAAGGCACCCCGCCGGTGGGTATGGTTGAGCGCATGGGCGGCCATGAGCTTCTGAAGGAGTTGGCTAGTCGGAGCGAGAGCCAAATCGAAGTCAAACCGGCCCAAGGAACGGTAACGATGAAGGGCGAAAGAAACCCAAGGTCGGAGTGCACATTGCGGCACGTCAGACGTTCGGCGTACTCAAGCGCGTCGAGCAGCACCGGTTGGCCTTCGGTGAGCAAGACGTTGCGCGTGTGAAGATCGCCGTTCACCCGCCCGACCTGTCTGCGCAAGGCGAGTTTTCGAAGCAGAGGAATCCAGCGGGACAGATCTGCGGTGACTGGCCCAGAACCAGCGAAAGCCTCAAGCGGTGTTAGCACCCGCTTCGCCTCGGCAAGGATGTCGCGGATCAGGTGATCGCCTTCATCGTTCTGTACCGGACAACTGGAGTGAATGCGCTGGATGGTCCGTTCCAAGGTCTCGGCCATGCCAGAATTCTTGGCATCGATCTGCCCCCGCGACCGTCGGCCCCTTCAGTCTTCAGTACCTGAATTACGTCTGTCGGAGCAAAAGCCACAGCCGGGCCTCGGGTTTGGCAGGCACTATTGATTGCTTGGGCGCAAAGCACTGGTCCGGGAGTTGGTCAAACGTCCGGAGCAATCAACCACATCTTCCTGGCCACTTGGCTTGGCTTTCCCGACGTTGCGGGGGGATCGCCCCGCGCTGCAAAGGCCGCGAGCACAAATCCTTTGACAGGCCGCGGGGTTTGATCGCAGCTTTGGACCAATCGCACTGCCGGCAAACGGTAGGCGCAAAAGGCTCCAACAGCGAAGGAAGATACCGATGAAGACGGGTTACCCGATGGCCCTTGCGGCCATGGTTCTCAGTGCCGGTGTGGCGCTGGCCGAAGTTGAAAGCACCGATCCGATCAAGCTCACCTTGCATGACTGGACGGGTCAGCTGATCACCACCAACCTCATGGCCGCGGTACTGGAAGAAGCCGGCTATAACGTCGAACTGGTGCAGGCGGACTATCTGGCACAGTTTCCCGGCATCGAGTCCGGTGACCTGCATGTCGCGATGGAACTCTGGGCCACCACTGCTGCCGACGCGATGAACGCCTCGATTGCCACCGGCAATACCGTCAGCTTCGGTGAGACGGGCATGCAGGCAAAAGAGGAATGGTGGTATCCGATTTATATGAAAGAGCAGTGCCCCGGCCTGCCCGACTGGAAAGCGCTGAACGATTGCGCGGAACTCTTCGCCACCCCTGAAACCGCACCGAAAGGCCGCTATCTGGGTGGGCCGGTCACCTGGGGTGGTTTCGACGAAGAGCGGATCGCGGCACTCGGCCTGAACTACGAGGTGATCCACGCCGGCACCGATGCCGCGATGTTCGCCGAACTGGAATCCGCCTATCAGCGCAAGGACCCGATCCTGCTCTGGATCTATGCCCCGCACTGGGCCCCCATCAAGTATGAGGGTGAGTGGATCGAATTCCCTGCCTACACTCCCGAATGCTACACTGACCCGGCAGCGGGCGAAAACCCGGCGGCAGCCTATGATTGCGGCAAGCCCACAGGCGGCATCTTCAAGGCCGGCTGGGTCGGGCTTGAGGGCAAGTGGCCGGGCGCTGCCAAGGCGATCAAGGCCTTCCAGCTGACGAATGAGGAGATGGGCGCCATGGTCGGCAAGGTCGACGTCGACGGCATGTCAATCGACGAGGTCGTCGATGAATGGATGACCGCGAACGAGGCTACCTGGACAACGTGGATCGAATGATCCCGCAAAGACGGGGCGGTCCAGTGCCGCCCCGTCTTCTCCCAGGCCCAGACCTTTTCCGCCGGACCCCCAAATGAATGAACGCCCTGTGAAGCTTGCCTGTCGGCATGTCTGGAAGATCTACGGCCCGCATCCCGAACGGCTTTTGGCAGGCGGCAAGTCCCCTACCTCTGACCAGATTCGCGCTGCAGACCACGTCGGCGCGGTCCGCGATGTCAGCCTTGAGGTTGGTGAAGGCGAGATTTTTGTCATCATGGGGCTCTCCGGGTCGGGCAAAAGCACCCTGGTGCGCTGCCTGTCCCGTCTGATCGAACCGACAGGCGGGGAACTGCTTTACGACGGTGAGGACCTGTTGAAAGCTTCACCTACCCGCATGATCGAGATCCGGCGCCACCGGATGGGCATGGTGTTCCAGCACTTCGCGCTTTTGCCGCATCTGACCGTGCTGGAAAACGTGGCCTTCCCGCTGGAAGTACAGGGCATGGACCGCGCCAAGCGTGAAGCGCGGGCGCGTGAGGTGACTCAGCTTGTGGGCCTGCAGGCGCGAGAGGGGATGTATCCCCGACAGTTGTCAGGCGGCCAGCAGCAGCGCGTCGGCATTGCGCGGTCTTTGGCGGTCGAGCCGGACCTTTGGTTTCTTGATGAACCCTTCAGCGCGCTTGACCCGCTGATCCGCCGCGAGATGCAAGAGGAATTCCTGCGCATCCAACGCCAGTTGAAAAAGACCATCGTCTTCATCACCCACGATTTTGACGAGGCGATCCGCCTTGCCGACCGTATCGCCATCATGAAGGACGGCGCTGTGGTGCAGGTGGCCACGCCGGAAGAACTCGTCCTGAACCCGGCGGATGATTACGTCACTGCTTTCACCGCCCATGTGCCCCGGGCGAAGGTGGTTACGCTGGGCCGCATCGCTGCCCCCGGCGTGCCGGACGGCGTCGCGGGAACCCTCTCCGCCTCTGCGCGGATTGAGGCTGTGGCAGAACAGATCGTCACCGCGAGCGCCCCCTTTGCGGTGGAGCGTGACGGTACGGTGATCGGCCATGTCACCCCGGCGGCGGTCATCGCCATCCTGATCGGCAAGCGCGAATGACATTGTGGCGGGGCATATGGGCGGCGTTGGCCCTCCTCGCGCTCGGGCTGGCGAACTTTGCCACGGCGCCCGCAGGCTGGCTTTGGCCGCCCGAAGCGGTTCAGGTGCCGTTTGCCGGTTGGCTGACGGCGGGCATGAAATGGCTGACCGAAAGTGCCGCCATCGGCCCGGTCACCGTCAAGGACCTGACGCGCGGCTTTGCGACCCTGATTGAGGCGCCCTATAATCTGGCCCGGGTGTTGTTGGTCGACGGCATCACCGAAGGCAAGGGCAGGCGCGCAACAACGATCATTCCGCCCCTGTCATGGGTTGCGGTTACGGTTGCCGCGGTGGCGCTAGGGCACTTTGCACGAGACATCAAGCTTGGCCTCCTCGCCGGGGCGCTGATGGTCTACCTCGCCGTCTTCGGCCAATGGGACAGCGCGATGATCACGCTGGCCTCGATCGTCATCGCGGTGCCCTTGGGCGTGGCGGGTGGGATGGCCATGGGCATCGCCGCCTGGCGCTGGCGGGCGGTGGAACGCGCCCTCTCGCCGATCCTGGACCTGATGCAGACGATCCCGACCTTTGCATTCCTTGTGCCGATCCTTGTCTTGTTCGGCTTTGGCCCGGTCGCAGCGCTTTTGGCCACGATCATTTACGCCATGCCGCCCATGGTGCGGGTGACCGTGGTCGCGCTGCGCGCCGTCCCGTCCGAGATCGTGGATTTCGCCAACATGGCGGGCTGCACGCCCTTGCAGAGGATGCGCAAGGTGATGCTGCCGGTGGCGCTGCCGGATCTGATGGTCGGGGTCAATCAGGTCATCATGCTTAGCCTGAACATGGTCATCATCGCGTCGATGATCGGGGCCGGGGGTCTTGGCGCAGATGTGCTGGAAAGCCTGCGGCGGCTGAACATCGGCGGCGGGATAGAGGCGGGACTGGCGATCACCGCGCTGGCCGTGGTGCTGGACCGGCTGGGGCAGGCGATGTCGGAACGGGTGGCCCGCGCGGAGGTGCGCACTGGAAACTGGTGGAGGCGGCACCCTCGGACCACGCTGGTATTGCTTGTGGCGCTGGTCACCGGGGCACTCGGGTTCCTGATCCCGGCGCTGCAAGACTGGCCCAAGGCCTGGGAGATCACGACCAAACCTTTTTGGTCCAACCTGATCGAACACATAAACATCAACTACTTCGACCAGCTTGAGGCGATGCGCGTCTGGTTCCTGGAAAACCTCCTCCTGCCAGTAAAGCGGTTCTTTCTTGCCCTGCCATGGCCCTTGATGCTGGCCCTGTTGTCGCTGGCCGGGTGGCGTTTGGGCGGCTGGCGGCTGGCTCTCCTGACGCTTGTCCTTGGCGGATTCGTCGCGGCAACTGGTCTTTGGGAGCAGGCGATGATCACCGTCTACCTCTGCGGCGTCTCGGTCGTGATCGCCATGGTGCTTGGCGTACCGCTTGGCATCTGGGCCGCCTCAAGCGACGGCGCGGGGAAGGTGATCGGCACGGTGGTCGATACGCTGCAGACGCTGCCCTCCTTCGTTTACTTGATCCCGGTGGTCATGCTGTTCCGTGTCGGTGACTTCAGTGCCCTGATCGCGGTTGTCCTGTTCGCCATTGTGCCAGCGGTGAAATACACCGCGCACGGATTGCGGTCCGTACCGGCTGAACTGATCGAGGCTGGGGTGGTCAGCGGCTGCACGCGCTGGCAGATGCTGTGGAAGGTGCGCCTGCCGATGGCGGTGCCGATGATCCTTCTGGGCCTGAACCAGACGATCCTTCTGGCGCTGTCGATGCTGGTGATCACCGCACTTGTCGGCACGCGTGACCTTGGGCAGGAGGTCTACGCCGCCCTTGCCACCGCCGATGTCGGGCGCGGGCTGGTGGCTGGGCTTGCGGTCGCTGCCATTGCCATCATCGCCGATCGTCTGATCGGTGCTGCCGCCGCAGGGGCAAGGGCGAGGCTGGAGGGTGGGGCTTGAACGGCCTCGTGATTTACAAGACCGGACAGCGGCGATAGCCTGCCGCCCGCAGTCCGAAAGGCCCCTCAGGTGACCCAGCTCCGCATCATCGAAGCCGACGCAGCCGGGGTGTCCAATGCCGACATCTGCGCCTTCTATGCCAAGCACTGGGCCCGTCCGATTGCCCTTTCGCGGCCGGACTTCCTGCATTGGCAAATGAATGCAGCCCCCGGCTCTGGGGGGCGCAACCATTCGATCATCGCGCTTGAAGGCGACCGGATCATCGCTGTCATGGGCGTCACCCCCGCTACCTTCCGACACCTGCGGCAGGACTGCGCCGGGGCGGAGCTGACAACCTGGGTCGTCGCCCCTGAAGCGCGCGACAAGGGCGTGGGCAAGGCGATCCTGCAGCATCTGCAAGGGCGCTACGCTGTCCTGGCCGGTGCAGGCATCACCGGGGCAGCCCTGCCCCTGTATCTGGGGGCAGGGTTCACATACCTTACCCATCTGCCCCGGTTCTTCTTTGTGGCGGATTTCGACAAGGCGCAGACGTTCGCCGCCATTTCCGGGCAAGCCAGCGCCGTCACCGCCCGCCGTCAGACCCAGGCCGCCGCCCAGCCCTGGCAAGCCCAGGCTGTTCCAGCCGCTGCCCTTGCGTCCTCTGCTGCCAGCCTGTCGCCCTACGGCCATTTCCGCCGCGATGCCGCGCGGCTGGTCTGGCGACACGACCAGCACGCCGCCTTCCGGTATGAGGCCTTCACCGTGCAGGACCCTCGCCAAACCGGCAGCGGCGCGGGAGTTGTGCTGCGCGAAGATACCGTTCTGGAAACGCCGATCCTGCATGTGATCGACCTGTTCGGCTCCCCCCGCCACCTGACCGCCACCCTGGCCTTCGTTGAAGATGAAGCTCGCCGTCGGGGTGCCGCCTTCGTTGACATCAGCCTGACCGCCGGCCCCCTGATCGCCCATCTGCGCGCGCGGGGTTGGTCTTCCGCTGTCGACGATCCCATGATCGAGCTACCGTCGCTGTTCTACCCGGTGGAACTGCGCCGCCCCCCAACCACGTCGCTGATCCTCTGGGGCAGGGACGCGCCACAGCGGCTTTATGATTTCAGCCGCTTGCATATCACCAAGGCGGACATGGACCTCGACCGACCCACGCTCGCTTGGTATGACCAGCATCCGATCTGACCCGTAGAAAAGGCGCGCGACGTGGCCATGACACCCGTCCCATCCCCTGCGGCGCTGACAACGGTGATGTATCACTATGTCCGGCCGGTCGCGGCCAGCGCCTTCCCCCGGCTTCCGGCGCTGGAGCTTGCGGATTTTCTGGGTCAGCTTGATCACCTGCAGGCGCAGTACACCCTTCTGACGCCAAACGCTTTCCTGGAGGCGCTGGCTGCAGGCGAACCCCTGCCGCCGCGCGCTTGCCTGCTGACCTTCGACGACGGCTATGCCGATCATTCCCGCCACGTCTTTCCACATCTGGCGGATCGAGGGCTGGCGGGGCTGTTCTTTGCGCCGAAATCCTCACTTATCGACCGGCAGTTGCTTGAGGTGAACCAGATCCAGTTCACCCTTGCCAGCCACCCGCAGCCAAAGGCCCTGGCGGACGAGGTGGATAGGCTTTTGCGCCAACATTGGTCGATTGATCCAGCTCCGCTGCGTGCCACCCATTTCGTGCCCAACCGCTTTGACGGGCCAGAGGTCGCCTACGTCAAACGGCTGTTGCAGCACGCTTTGCCAGCGGATGTGCGAAGCCAACTGGCCGCGCAGCTTTTCGCCCGCCACGTCTCCAACGACCCGCTGGCGTTCGCCGAAGAGCTTTACCTGACCCCCGCCCAGGCGCGGGAAATGCTTGGGGCAGGCATGGCTTTTGGCGGGCATGGCGATCGTCACCTCTGGCACGCTCTGGCCAGCCCGCAGGACCTTGCGGCCGAGGTGGCGGGTTCCGTCGCTGCCCTCGCCACCATCGGGGTGCGGCCCCAGGATGCCTGCTATTGCTACCCCTTCGGCAGCCAGACCGAAGCGGTGCGCGAAAGCGTGGCGGATGCCGGGTTTTGCGCGGGCTTTACCGTTGTTCCAGACCTGTGGGCTCCAGGATCAGACCCCTTCCAGATCGCGCGCCTGGATACCAACGACCTGCCGCATCGCCCGACGACCCAAGACCCCTGGCTGCTGCGGGCGATGGATGGTCAGGCCCTTTCTGGCGCAGGTGGCTAGATGTGGGCCTACCTTCTGGCACGGCGCGCGCTGCAGCCGGTGATGCGAGCCGTGCTGCGCCGCCGCCTCCGTCACGGCAAGGAAGACCCCGCGCGCATCGGCGAAAAGCTGGGCCAACCGACACTGCCCCGGCCAGACGGACCTTTGGTCTGGGTCCATGCCGTGGGCCTGGGCGAGGTGCTTGCCCTGCGCCCCCTGATTGAAGCGTTGCAGATGCAGCACCCGGGCCTAGGCGTCCTCGTCACCTCAACCGCGCGATCCTCGGCGCAGGTGATCGGGGCCAACCTGCCGGCGGGGGCGTTACACCAGATGCTGCCCCTGGACGGGCCAGATTTCATGCGGGCTTTTCTTGACCACTGGCGCCCGGACTTGTCGATCTGGTCGGAACAGGACCTGTGGCCCGGGGCAGTCCATGACACCGCCGCGCGGGGCATTCCCTTAGCCTACGTCAACGCACGAATGAACGCGGCCTCATATGCCAAACGCGCCCGGATCGCAGGGATCTACCGCGCCACTTTGGCCCGTTTCGCCCGTGTGCTGGCGCAGGACTCAGAAAGTGCGAACAATCTGCGCAAGCTGGGCGCGCCCGAGGTGCGGGTGATGCGGTCGCTCAAACCGGCAGCGCAGCCCTTGCATGCGGACGCGGCAATGCTTGCGCTTCTGCAAGGGCAGCTTGCTGCGCGCAAGGTCTGGGTCGCCGCTTCCACCCATGCGGCGGATGAGGCGGTGGTGATCGCGGCCCAGGCCCGGCTGCGTGCGCAAGACCCGGCTTGGCTTTTGATCCTGACACCTCGCCTGCCTGCCCGCGCGGCTGAGGTGGGCGCGAGACTGACAGCCGCTGGACTGCCCTTTGCGCAGCGCAGCCTAAGCCAACCTTTGCAGCCCCACACCGCCATCCTTCTGGCCGACACGTTCGGTGAGCTTGGGCTTTGGTACCGCCTGGCCCAATGCGCGTTCGTCGGCGGGTCGTTTGGCGGCCTTGGTGGCCACAATCCGTGGGAAGCGGTGTGCCTTGGTCTGCCGGTCTTCGCTGGTCCGGACACGGCAAACTTCCGCGCCGACTATGCCGATCTTGCCGCCCTAGGCCTTGCACAAGTCCTGCCCGAACTCGACAGCGCCGATGCTCTCATGGCCAAGGTTCTGCGCAGCACCAACCCAGGCCAGCTTGACGCCGTCCGCACGCTGATCGACACCGCGCGGCAAGAGGTTGCGCTTTTGGCGCGCGACCTTCTGTCCCTGATGAAAGCGCCGCCGTGAACCTGCAGCTTTTCCTTCTGGTCTACCGGCTGGCTTGGGTCCTCCTATTGCCGGTGGTGCTGCTCTACCTCTGGCGCCGGGGCCGCAAGGACCCCGGCTATCGCTCGCATCTCGCTGAGCGTTTCGGGTTCTACGGCCGGACCTTGCCGCAAGGGGTGATCTGGCTGCATGTCGTTAGCCTTGGCGAAACCCGGTCAGCTGCCGGGCTGATCCGGGCGATGCTGGCGCGCGGTGATCGGGTGCTCTTGACCCATTTCACCCCAGCCGGCCGCCGCGAATCCGCGCGGCTTTTCGGGGATGAGATCGCCTCGGGCGCAGTGACCGTCGTCTGGGTGCCATTCGACATGGCCTGGTGCCATCGCCGCTTTCTGGCCGCCTGCCGCCCCCGGATCGGTCTGACCCTTGAGGTGGAGATCTGGCCTGCGATGATCTTCGCTGCCCGCGCCGCCGGGGTGCCGCTTTACCTTTGCAACGGTCAGTACGCGACAAGGCCACTCGCACGCGACAGCCGCGGCCTCCGCTTGCGGCAAAGGGTGATCCGTGGCCTTGCCGGGGCGCTGGTGAAATCACAGCTTCAGGCCGAGCGGTTCGCCTTGATCGGTCTAAAGAACGTCACCGTCACGGGAGAGTTGCGGTTTGACCAGCCGATCCCGGAAAGCCAACTGGCCACCGCCAAGGTCCTCCGCACAACAATCCCGCCAGGGCGTGAGGTCATCACCATTGCCAGCGGCGTGGAGGGTGAAGAGACGCTGTTCGCAACAGTGATCCAGGCGGTCAAAGCCCGGTCAGATCCCGCTCCGCTGTTTGTCTACGTCCCCCGCGCGCCCGAACGTTTTGACGCCGTCGCCCAAGCGCTGCAGGCAGCGGGCCTTGTCGTAGCGCGGCGCAGCCAAGTGCTTGGCCCCGACCTGTTGCCCCTCATCCCGCTTGGCGATGCTGACGTGCTTTTGGGCGACAGCCTGGGTGAGATGTTCTTCTACCTCGCCCTCTGTGACCGTGCGATTGTCGGCGGCGGCTTCACCGAGCGGGGGGCGCATAACATCATTGAGCCCCTGATGCTGGGAAAGCCCGTGTTGACCGGGCCCTATGTCTGGACCATCGAATACCCCTTCGTCGAGGCTGAGGCCCTCGGCATCGCCCGCAGCCTGCCAGATGCCGATGCCCTGTTGGCCGCGCTGGCGGAACCCCCGCCCGAATGCGCCGACCGGATCGCAGCCTTCCTGGCCGAACACAGCGGGGCCAGCCGAAAGACCCTTGCCGCAATTGATCAAGCCCTGTCAGCGATGGCTGCGGTTGAAGCCGGCTATCCCCGCCGCTAGGCTTTGACCGTCTGTAGGCCGTTTCATCCTGTCCGACCGCGAAGTTTCTGAGGTTTTGATGCGTTCCTGCGTTTTCTTCATTGTGGATGGTCGGAAGATTGAAGCGCAGGCCTGCCTTCTGGCGCCCAGCCTGCGACACCACCTTGGCGAAGACATTCACGTCATCGGCTATCGTCGCCAGGACGCGGCGCCTCTGCAGCCGATAACGGCCCGTATCCTTGCCGAATGCAACGTGGAGCTGCGCGACATCCCTGGAACCGGTCCAGAGCATCCCAGCCGCTGGACCCAGCCTTATCCGATCGGGAACAAGATCCTTGCGGCCAGCGATCCGCGTGACTGTGACCTTTCGGTTTTCATCGACACCGATATGGTCTTTTCTGCAGCAGTCGACTTCGCCGCAATGCTGGGCACGGCACAGATCGGCGCCGTCATCTCGGACTACTCCACCCCGTCAAACACGGTTGAGGGGTGGTCCGCCTTTTACAGCCATTTCGGCTTGCCGCTGCCCGAGGATCGCGTCCGCTTGCCGCGTGGCCGCCGGACCCTCAGCTTGCCCTATTTCAACGCGGGTCTAATCATTTTCCGCGAGAACTTCGGTGGCAACGGTCGCAGCTTCGGCATGGAATGGCTCCATGATGCGACCCGTTTCGACCATGAAGTAACGTACCCTTACACGCGTGAGAATATCGACCAGTTGACGCTGCCAATCACGGCAACGCGGCTTGGACAAAAGGTGGCGTCGCTGCCCGTGTCGGTCAATTTCAACCTTCCGGCCTATGGCAGCGCGCCAGACATCCAGAAGGCGTTGATCCACTACCACCGCTTCGGGGTTTTGTGGTCGCATCCCGAACTTGGCCGACCCGTGCTGGATATCTTGCGAAAAAGACATGGCGCTGAAGCGCTTACCATGCTCATCGAAAGCTTTCCCGATCTGCTGGCGGTCATGCGCTTGGGACGCATTTCGTAACCGACGCACCGCCAGGAATAGGCGGCGCGCCGGTCGAAATGGTCGTTCTCAGCGCGCGAAGCGTTTGTACTTCACACGCTTTGGTTCCAACGCGTCCGGTCCCAGACGGCGGACCTTGTCTTCTTCGTAGGCCTGGAAGTTACCCTCGAACCATTCCACATGGGCGTCGCCCTCAAACGCGAGGATGTGGGTGCAGAGGCGGTCAAGGAAGAAGCGGTCGTGGCTGATGATGATCGCGCAGCCGGCGAAGTCTTCGATTGCAGCTTCCAGCGCTTGCAAGGTTTCGACGTCAAGGTCGTTGGTCGGCTCGTCAAGGAGGAGAACATTTCCGCCGGATTTCAGAAGCTTGGCCATGTGGACGCGGTTGCGCTCACCGCCCGACAGAAGGCCGACCTTCTTCTGCTGGTCGGTGCCCTTGAAGTTGAAGGCCCCGGTGTAGACGCGGGAGTTCATCTGCATGTCGCCCAGATGGATAACCTCGGCCCCGCCAGAGATTTCCTCCCAGACGTTCTTGTTCGGGTCCAAAGCGTCGCGGGACTGGTCGACGAAGGCCAGCTTCACCGTCTCACCCAGCTTGATCGTGCCTTCATCCGGCGCTTCCTGCCCGATGATCATGCGGAAGAGGGTGGATTTGCCGGCCCCGTTCGGACCGATGACGCCAACGATGGCCCCCGGCGGCACGGTGAACGACAGGTTCTCGATCAGAAGCTTGTCGCCCATGTGCTTTTTCAGACCCTCAACCTCGATCACCTTGTTCCCAAGGCGTTCGCCGTTCGGGATGATGATCTGTGCTTGGGATGAGCGTTCCAGCACCGTCTGACCGGCCATCTCGTTATAGCGCGCAAGACGGGCCTTGCCTTTCGACTGGCGGGCCTTGGCACCGGAACGGATCCACTCCAGTTCCTTCTCCAGCGCCTTTTGCTTGGATTTGTCTTCGCGGGCTTCCTGCGCCATGCGCTTGGCTTTCTGGTCCAGCCAGGCGGAATAGTTGCCTTCGTAAGGAATGCCGCGGCCGCGGTCGAGTTCCAGGATCCAGCTGGTGATGTCATCCAGGAAGTAACGGTCGTGGGTGACGATCAGGATGGTGCCCTTGTAGGCGATCAGGTGCTTTTGCAGCCAGGCGATGGATTCGGCGTCAAGGTGGTTGGTCGGTTCGTCCAAAAGCAGCATGTCAGGCTTTTCGAGGAGCAGCTTGCACAGCGCCACGCGGCGGCGTTCCCCACCTGACAGGGTTTCGACGTCGGCATCATCGGGCGGGCAACGCAGCGCGTCCATCGCAACGCCGACCGAGGCCTCAAGCTCCCACAGGTTGCCGGCGTCGATCTGGTCTTGCAGGGCGGCCATTTCATCGGCGGTTTCGTCCGAATAGTTCATGGCAAGTTCGTTGTACCGCTCAAGAATGGCGGTTTCCTTGGCCACGCCCAGCATGACGTTTTCCTTGGCGGTAAGTTTGGGGTCCAGGTAGGGCTCTTGCGCCAGATACCCGACGCGCGCGCCTTTTGCGGCCCAAGCCTCGCCTTTGAAATCGGTGTCCATGCCGGCCATGATCTTCAAAAGCGTCGATTTCCCCGACCCGTTGACGCCGACAACGCCGATTTTCACGCCAGGCAGGAAGTTGAGGTAGATATTCTCAAAGCACTTCTTGCCGCCTGGGTAGGTCTTGGAGACGTTCTCCATGTGGTAGACGTATTGGTAAGCGGCCATGTCAGTGCTCCGATCCGAGGGTTGGCGCACATGTAGCGACGATGGGGCTTGGCTGCAACGGTCAGAGGCGCTTGGCCATCCAGAGGTTGGCAGGTGGGGTCGTGTATGCGGCGATGTCGGTCCAGCCATCGCTGCGGTAAAGCGCAACTGCATCGGCAAGCGCCGTGTTGGTGTCTAGTTGGAGCCTCGTCATGCCAATGTCGCGGGCGCGGGCCTCAACGGCGCGCATTAGACGACGACCGAGGCCTTGGCCGCGGCCAAGCGGATGGACCCAAAGGCGCTTGACCTCGCCGGTCCCGGGTTCAAGCGGGCGAAGCGACACGCAACCGATGGGCAGGTCATCCGACCAGGCAACAAGAAAGGCCCCGTCAGGGCGGCGATACCGGGCGGCATCGGGCAGGGGCAGGGGCAGCATCTCAGGGCGCAAGTCTGAGATGTTTTCGAGAAGAAGCTGGTAGTAGGCCTGCAGGCAGGACAGGGCAGCCGGATCGTCTGGATCAGCGTCGCGAATGGTCACGTCGTCCTGCAGCATGACCGTGGCAATCAGGTCCATCGCCTCGATCAAGGCTTGCTGACGCCGTCCGGCGCGATCGAAAACGGCCTGGGCCTTGTCGTGGCCCAGTTGATCGTAAACTTTCCATTCGGCGTGGCCAGCTTCAGTCAAATGGGCAATACGGCGGCGGCGGTCGGTAGGGTCCGGCCTCACCACCACCAGCCCCTCTTTCTCAAGCGAGCGGAGGAGGCGGCTCAGAAGGCCGGAATCGAACCGCAGTGTCTGCCGGATGACCGCGACATCGGTTCCTTCGGGCTTGATCAGATGCAGCACGCGGGCGGTGCTGAGGGGGCGTCCCCGCCCAAGATAGGACGTGTCAAGCGCCCCGATTTCGCGGGTGACGACACGGTTGAACCGGCGCAGGCGGGCGATGGCATCCAACATGCCTGACTCCTGTCAGATAAATTACTTGATCAATGTCAGCTATTAAAACCATGTCAAGGGATTTCCGCTTTACAGCCATACCCACGAACGGCATGACTAGCCTGCGGGACAGGCAGGGGAGCCCGGAATGCGTGCCGGTTTTCCTATTGCGACCAAAGGGATGGTCATCGGCCTTCTGGGCGGGTCGTTCGATCCGGCGCATGAAGGCCATGCCCATATCACGCGTGAGGCGATGAAGCGGATGGGCCTGGATCAGGTCTGGTGGCTGGTGTCGCCCGGCAATCCCTTGAAGACCCGCCAGCCCGCGCCGATGGCCGACCGGATGGCGCAGGCCCATAAGATCATGCAGCATCCGCGCGTCAAGATCACCGCGCTGGAGGCCACCCTTGGCACCCGCGCCACGGCCGACACGCTGGACCGGCTGCGCAAGATCTACCCCGGTGTCAGCTTCGTCTGGTTGATGGGGGCCGACAACCTTGTGCAGTTCCACCGTTGGGAACGCTGGCGCGACATCCTGCGCGGCGTCGCCGTCGGTGTGCTGGCGCGGCCCGGGTCCGGCGTGGCTGCCCGCATGTCCGTCGCCGCCCGCGCCTTCCGCGTGCACCAAGTTGCACGGGGTGAGACGTTGCGCGGCCACCAGCCCCCGGTCTGGGCTTTCGTCAATGTGCCCATGAATGACGCGTCCTCAACCGAAATCCGGGCCAAGGGCGGCTGGCGGTCCGGATAGGGCCCATCGTTTGGTCAACTTGTGATCGGGGGTAGGTGATTCCCGGGCTGGAGGAATCGGCCGGATCGGGTATCACCGGGGAATGAGCGGGGGATTTTTGCAGTGATTACACGGCGGCTGGTTCTGGGTGGCCTTCTGGCCGGTGCGGCCTTTCCGGGTCTGGCCGAAGTCATCGACATCTCGCCCCGCCCCGTAGCGCGCCCCCGCACCGCTGGCGGTGCCTCTGCTGCCGCGCCAGCCAGCGACATGGCCGACCTCATCGCTGCGGCCAAACTGGGCGGTGCAGTCAGTTTTGTGGTGGCCGATGCCCGCAGCGGCAAGGTGCTCGCCGCGCGAGATCCTGATCTGGCTTTGCCCCCGGCCAGCGTGGCCAAGGCGGTCACCGCGCTTTATGCACTCGACCGACTGGGCGCCAGCTACCGCTTTGCCACGCGCGTCTTGGCAACCGGACCGGTTGAGGCAGGGATGGTGCAGGGCGATCTGATCCTAGCGGGCGGCGGTGACCCGACCTTGCAGACCGACCAGTTGGGTGACCTTGTGGCGCAGCTGGCCAAAGCTGGCCTCAAAGGGGCCACGGGGCGGTTCCTTTACTGGGACGGCGCGCTGCCGTCCTTGCGCGGGATTGCCGAGGATCAGCCTGACCATGTCGGCTACAATGCTGCCATCTCGGGCCTGAACCTCAACTTCAACCGCGTCCATTTCGAATGGAAACGCGCAGGGTCCGACTGGCAAGTCGCCGTCGACGCACGTGGGGAACGGTTCCTGCCCCCCGTTGATATGGTGCGAGTCGCTATTGCGGCCCGAGAGGCTCCGCTGTTCACCTATGACGCGGGCGTGGTTGAGGAATGGACTGTCGCCTCGGGTGCGCTTGGAAAGGGCGGCAGCCGTTGGCTGCCAGTCCGTAGCCCCGGCCGTTACGTGGCCGAGGTGTTCCGCACCCTGGCGCGCGCTCAAGGCATCCGGCTGGACGCCCCCGAAAAGGCAAGTGCCGCGCCGAACGGTACGGAACTTGGCCGGGTCAACAGTGAACCCTTGCCCGAAGTGCTGCGCGACATGCTGCGGTTTTCCACCAATCTTACGGCGGAATGTGTGGGCCTTACAGCATCCGGGGCAGGGGGACTGCAAGCCTCGGCCACGGGGATGTCAGACTGGGTGCGCAACGCTTTTGGGGTTGAGGTGACCTTGCGCGATCATTCCGGCCTTGGCGGTGCTTCGCGCATCACTGCTGCCGGCATGGCCCAGATTCTGGTCGCGGCCGAGTCTGGGAAACGCGGGTTGAAACCGATCCTGCGCAGCGTCGGAATGAAGGATGACAAGGGCGCGGTGATCGAAGGGCATCCGGTGAAGGTGCTGGCCAAATCCGGCACGCTGAACTTTGTCTCAGGCTTGGCCGGGCATATCGTGCCGCCCAATGGGCGTGAGCTTGTGTTCGCCATCTTCTCGGGCGATCCGGAACGCCGCGATGCCGTCCCGGTCGGCCTACGCGAGGACCCCGAAGGCGCGGGCGCCTGGAACAAGCGCGCGCGCCGGTTGCAAGGCCAGCTGATCAGCCGCTGGGCCGGGTCATACGCCTAAGACCGCGGCCCAGAAAAGGGTGATCTGGTAGATCAGCGGAATGCCCAAGATCAGCATGAAGGGGAAGGTGATCCCCAAAGATGAGGTCAGGTAGATCCCCGGGTTCGCCTCCGGGAACGTCGCGCGCACGGCGGCGGGCGCGTCGATATAGCTGGCAGACGCTGCCACTGCCCCCAGCACGAAGACTGACCCCACCGGCAACCCGGCAAAACTGGCAAGCCCGGTGGCGATGGTGCCATGCACCAGCGGCATTGCGAGGCCAAAGATCGCCATCCTTGGGCCAACCTTGGCGAACTCGCGCAGTTGGCGGGCGGCAGTCATGCCCATTTCCAGAATGAACAGGACAAGGACGCCACGGAAGAGGTCGACAAAGAAGGGCTCAATCTTGGTGAAGTTCGCATCGCCGATCGACGCGCCGATGATCAATCCGCCGCCCAGCAGAAGCAGACCCCGCCCCCGCAGCGTCTCCATCAGGATGGCACTCAGCGGGCTGCCGTTTGCCCCTTCGGCCCGGGCTAACGCCAGACGGCCGTAGAACAAAGCCACCAGAATTCCCAACTCCATCAACGCGACAAGACCGGTGATGTAACCTTCCATTGGCGTGCCGGCACCTTCGGCATAGCTGCGCGCGACAACGAAAGTGACCGATGAGACAGAGCCGTAAAGCGCCGCCACCCCGGCCGCATTGCGGATGTCCAGCTTCAGCGCGTGGCGGGCGACGAGGAAGGCCAGCGCGGGGATCCCAAGGACGATAGCGGCGGTGACGAGCAGCGCAGGGCCGATATTGGTCAGGTCCGCTGTCGCCAGCTCCCGCCCACCCTGCAAGCCGATGGAGAACAGAAGGAAGATCGCAAAGATGCGGATGACAGGTTCCGGGATTTCCAGATCCGAGCGGATCAGCGTGGCAAGGATGCCAAGCAGGAAGGCAAGGGTGATGGGCGAGATCAGGTTCTCGATCAGGATGGCACTGTCCATTTTGGCCTCTCAAGGGGTTTGCGAGGGGCGTTCTGCGCTGCGGCCATTGAAAGGTAAAACGGGAAGAGCAGATATGTTTGATCAGTTTTGTGGATGAATGATGCAGGATCTGGATACGGCGCTGTTGCGGACCTTTGTGGTCCTGGCCGAAACGCTCAGCTTTGGTCGCACCGGCGCGCGGGTGGGGCGGTCGCAGTCGGCGGTGTCGGGGCAGATCGCGCGGCTGGAGGCGGCGCTGGGCGTGCGGCTGGTGGCGCGGGACACGCGGAACGTCGCGCTGACGGCGGAGGGGGAGCAGGCGCTGGGGCCGGCGCGGGCGATCTTGGCGGAAGCGGAGGCGCTGGTGGCGCGGTTCCGCGAGGGGGCGGTGACCGGTGAGGTGCGCTTTGGCAGCCCGGAGGATTTCGCGTCCGCCTACCTGCCAGGGCTGCTGGCCGAGTTCGTGGCGGCCCATCCGGCGGTGGAGCTGCATGTGACCTGCGCGCTGACCTTGCCCTTGTATGAGGACTGGCAGGCGGGGGGGCTGGATGTGATCGTCGTGAAGCAGGACCCGCGGCGGCCGTTTCCGGGGGCAGTGCCCCTGTGGCGGGAGCGGGTGGTCTGGGCGGGCAAGCCTGGGTTCGCGCTGGAGGGCGTGGTGCCGCTGGTGCTGTCGCCGGCCCCTTGCGTCTACCGGGGGCGGGCGACGGCGGCGCTGGACGGGGCGGGGGTGGGGTGGTCGGTGGCCTTCACCTCCCCCAGCTTTGCGGGGGCGGTGGCGGCGGTGCGGGCGGGCCTGGGGGTGATGCCCCTGCCAGAGGGGATGCGGCCGGAGGGGCTGGAGGACGTGGACCTGCCGAGGATGGCGGAGGCGGAGCTGGCGCTTTTGGTGAGGCCGAGGGCCGGGGGGGCCGCAAGGGCGCTGGCCGAGTTCGTGGCGGGGAGGGTGGGGGCCGCAAGAGACTCCGGTGGGGTGTCCCGGGCAGGGACAGGGGTGTAAGGGGTTGATTTTGCAGGGGTGGGGTGTGGGGGGTAAGGGTTTGTTAACGGGGAGGCATCCCCCTGCCGTCGAAAAGAAACTTTGCTAGTCAAAAATCGACATTTGGTCTTGTCGCGGCTCAGAAATCAATCCGACACTTTCGCATCTGATAAAGTCCCGTAGCTTTCGTTCGTTAACAACACCATGCACTGTTAACAAGTTTCCCGTTTTGAAGCGTGGATCAAGCTTCATTTTGGCGAAGTCAATTGCGGAAAAATGGCAGGTCAAGTCCCTTGATACTGGAAGCTTTAGAACGACCGTGTGGCTTCCTTCATTAATAATTGAAATCTTGCCGAAAAAGTCGTTCGGTCGATTTGTGTACTCACTGTATGCTCTCTGGATCGTCTGCGTGTCCTTTTTGTCAAGATGGAGAAAGCTTTGTTTTCCATTGCTTTGAGAAATAAATTCAATATCGCTGTAAAGATCAGTGCTGTCTGGCAGCAACGGTGCAATATCTCTAACCAGAAAAAGAAGCCGCGACATTTCGCCGTCGGAAATCACACCATTCTTTGCGGCTATCTTTAACTCAGTAAGCTTTTCCATCGTTGATCTTCGCGCTTCCCAAAAGCGCTGTTCAACGTAGGCCTTAGTCACATCGTCTTTTTCAAAGATACGCTTGGCAGCTTCGTCTGAAGGTAGAGATGGCTTATTGATATTGATTACTAGGGATCCAAACTCAGGCTCAGTAATTTTGAAATCATAGGTCTGGCTTTTGGAAGCGCGAAGTTCATTGGGTGCCAGAAGATTTCGGACAGAAACATAGGCTTTATCAACCATCTTCTTAAAATGATGGAAGCTCATCGTGTCCTTGCTGAGCTTGTCTCCCGATAAGCGAATCGAAAAATAGGCTTCTGCCTGATCGGCCGTGTCTGCTACACGTTCAACGTCCAGGGCCAGCGGTTTCCCTGGATCCGGTAACATTTCTTGATCGAAGCTGTCGATCTTAATTGGCCAGTATTGCCGAACCGTAAGTTCTGCAGTGCACTCAATTACTATAAAGTCACCGGAACGCAATGCGCCGAGAATAGAAAGTCTGTTGCTCTTGAGGAGATCTATAGTCCTGTCTTCTATAGATGAGGCCACTAGCAAGTATCCGCCCTCAAGAGTATCTACCTTTGAAACTAGGTACTTTTCGAAACCGATTTTTGTTAGGAAGATTACCGGCCCATCATAGTAAAGGTACGTTTCAAGAATCGGAAGCGAATACCCACTGACGTCGTGATTCGCAGGCAGGCTTCGAGACCAAGTATTCTGCATCACATCATCTCACAGAGATGGGCAACATTAGCTCCGATAGCCCGCCAAAAGGATCTATGGCCTACAGCTGTGTCAACAACGCCGTGGTGCGGCTCAAGTTTCACGCGAACAAACACTCCATTCCGCGCAAAGAACTTTGCTCGGGATTTAAGGGCGGCTACCGCTGCCTCGCTGTCGCAGAGCGAACAGCCCCACGACGCACAGTCATCGATTGGTCGAGCTGGCATTTTATTTGCCTTTATGTCAGATGAAAAATCATCTTCTACGCAAGGAAACGACTTAACGTGCCTAAAGAAAAAATCGTCAGTTGGAATGCAAGACTTTGGTGGACACTGGCCCTTTACGTGGGCAGTGATGTCAGGGTCAAATTGCATACACAGAAACGCCTTTAGGAGGACTCGACTGTGCTGCATTACTCGCAATGGACAGTGCCGTCGAGTATAACATCCAACTGTCGTGTTTTTTCCCGTAAGTGTAACAGGCTCGCCACTGCACCCAAGCACGTCATTGCTAGCTTTTAATCCCCGTAGCCGTTTTCCTCACACCCCCATATGCCGCACCCTTGCGCCCCATTCGATGGCGGCGGCGTGGAGGCGGTCGATTTTCAGCTCCTCGCGGACCTCTTCCAGCATGCGGAGCTCGACCTGGGAGTGGCGGCCGTCGGCGGTGACGACGTCGCAGGCCAGCGCGTAGGCGGTCTCATACAGGTGCTCGGGCAGGGCTTCGCGGATCAGGCCGAAGAGGGCGTCTAGGCCGTCTTCCTCTTCGAACAGGTCAAACACGATGCGGCTGACGCGGCGGATGCGGTCGGGGTCGTAGGTGGCGAAGATCGGCATGTGGTTGACCATGCGGGTGATGGCCACAAGCTCGGCCGTCCTTACGTTCTGGTCAGAGGCGGAGCAGGCGACCATCACCGCGACGAGGGCGTCTTGCGGGGACATGGGGGAGGTGTCGGACATGGGGCGGCTCCTATGCGGTTCGGGCGGCAGATTATTGACGGGGGGGGCGGGGGGCAATAGAGGACTGTTTCTACGTAAGATTGGTGCCTGCGACATGGGGTCTGCGGGCGGATTCTGGAGAGATGTCATGGTGGCCCTGCGCGATGCGGCGATGAATTCGAAGGCCTGGCCGTTCGAAGAGGCGCGCGCGGTGTTGAAGCGCTATGGCGGGAAGGACCCGGCGAAGGGGTATGTCCTGTTTGAGACGGGGTATGGGCCGAGCGGGTTGCCTCACATCGGGACGTTCGGGGAGGTGGCGCGGACGACGATGATCCGGCGGGCGTTCGAGATCATTTCAGACATTCCAACGCGGTTGATCTGCTTTTCCGACGATGTGGACGGGATGCGGAAGGTACCCGAGAACGTGCCGAACCAGGAGATGTTGCGGCAGTACATGCAGATGCCGTTGACGTCTGTGCCGGACCCGTATGGCGACTACGAGAGCTTTGGCGCGCATAACAACGCGATGCTGCGGCGGTTTCTGGATACGTTCGGGTTCGAGTACGAGTTCATCAGCGCGACGGAGTTCTACAAGAGCGGGCAGTTTGACTCGACACTGCGGCTTTGTGCGGAGCGCTATGATGCGATCATGGGGATCATGCTGGCTTCGCTGCGCGAGGAGCGGCAGCAGACGTACAGCTGCTTCCTGCCGATCCATCCGGAGAGTGGCCGGGTGATGTATGTGCCGATGAAGAACGTGGATGCCGTGCGGGGCGAGATCACGTTTGACGACGAGACGGGGCGGGAGTGGACGGTGCCGGTGACGGGCGGGCATGTGAAGCTGCAGTGGAAGCCGGACTTTGGGGCGCGCTGGGCGGCGTTGGATGTGGACTTTGAGATGTATGGGAAGGACCACAGCACGAACACTCCGATCTATGACGGGATCTGTGAGGTTCTTGGCGGACGGAAGCCGAACCATATGACCTATGAGCTATTCCTGGACGATCAGGGGCAGAAGATCTCGAAGTCGAAGGGGAACGGGCTGACCATCGACGAGTGGCTGAGTTATGCGGCGACCGAGAGTCTGAGCTATTTCATGTACCAAAAGCCGAAGACGGCGAAGCGGATGCATTTCGACGTGATCCCGCGGGCGGTGGATGAGTATCACCAGCAGCTGCGGGCGTTTGTGGAGCAGCCATTGGACCAGCAGGTCAACAATCCGGTGTGGCATATTCACAACGGGAAGCCTCCGGTGAGCCGCATGGTGGTGTCGTTCGGGATGCTGTTGAACCTGGCGTCGGTGTCGGGGGCTAAGGATGCGGGGGCGTTGTGGAAGTTCCTGCAGCGCTATGCTCCGGACGCGAGCCCCGAGACGCATCCGGACCTAGATGCGGCGGCGGGGTATGCGGTGCGCTACTTTGCCGACAAGATCGCGCCGACGCGGGTCTTCCGGCTGCCCGATGCCAAAGAGCGGACGGCGATGGAGGATCTGGTGGCGCGTCTGCGCGTCTGGGACGGGGCCACGGATGACGAGGCGCTGCAGTCGATGGTCTTTGCGGTGGGCAAGGAGCATGGGTTCGAGCCGCTGCGCGACTGGTTCAAGGCTTTGTACGAGGTGTTGCTGGGCGCAAGCGACGGGCCTCGGTTCGGCGGGTTCATCGCGCTTTACGGCGTGCCGGAGACGGTGGCCTTGATCGAACGCGGGTTGCGGGGCGAGTTCGCGGCCTGATCCCGCGCGAGTTCGGTGCGTGTGTTCCATTGACCGGGGGCGACCCCGGTCTATGCTTTCCCTTGGGGACGCATTGACCGGGAGCCACGCCCATGCGCATCGGCCTTTATGGACTGCTGACTGCTGCCTTCCTTGCCCTGCCTGCCGCCGCGCAGGACACACCGATTGAACAGACCATCCAAAGCCAGATCGACGCCTTTCTGGCCGATGATTTCACGACAGCCTTCAGCTTCGCCAGCCCGACGATCCAGGGCATGTTCGGAACGGCCGAGAATTTCGGCGCGATGGTCAAGAATGGCTATCCGATGGTCTACCGCCCGGCCGAGGTGGAGATGGGCGAGTTGCGCGAGGTGGCTGGCAATCTGTGGCAGCGGGTGCGGGTTGTCGATCAGGCAGGCAAGTCCTGGTATCTGGATTACATGATGATCGAGACGGCTGAGGGCTGGCAGATCAACGCGGTGCAGCTGTTGCCTGCGCCCGATATCGGGGTCTGATCGCCGGACCACTTCTGAACCGGCATCGCGGGCTGTTCCGGCGGGACCCGTGCGGAGCGCTGCGCGCAAGTTTCTTGAGCTTTGCCTCTGGCCTGCGGCCAACCGTCAAAGCGGCGGGGGGCCCTGCCCCCCGGAACCCCCCGGAGTATTTTTGAAAAGAGCAAACCTGCTGGGCGGGGCTGCGACGCCGACAAGGCTGTTGGGCTGAGTACCGCCGTTGATCCCAGGCGTTCAGAGGTTCTGCCGGCCGCACTGATCGACGCTGCGGGTGTTGCGCCGACTGCCGCTTCCGCGCGCGGTCGTCTGAGGCCGGGTTAAGCCTTCCTTGCTACCCCTTCCCGTCATGGCGGCGCGGGGTTCGGGTGACAGATGCACCCGCTCCGCCCGCGGGCGGCGTAGAGCGAGGCGAGGGAATTTTCAGATGAACAAGGCAATCACCGACGGGCTGGTCCTGATGCCGCCGCCGTTTTCGGCCGGCTTGAACCTGTGGTCGCGCGAAAACGGAACGCCGGGGTCGGCATCCTATCAGGGGCAGGCGAATGCGTCACTGGTCAGCAATGACCAGGATTTTGCCGGCTGTCTGGAGTTGCAAAAGACCGAGGCCACCCAGCGCCTGCGGTCCTATGCGCAGACGCCGATCCAGGGCGGGCTGTACCTGCGGGTGACGGCACGGCTGAAGGCGATTGCGGGGAACTTGCCGTCGGTGCGGATTGCGGCCTGGGCCGGCGACATCGGTGGGACCAACGTCGCCACTGTGACGCAAGTCGGCCCGACGGTGGCACTGACAACCTATGGCGAAGTGGTGACGGTCAGTGCCATCATCTCGCTTGCGGCGCGGACCGGGGTGGACATGGCCTGGACGCCGACCGTGGTCTACGGCCATGTCGGGCTTGACCTGATCGGCCCGAATGGCGGGATCGTGCGGATTGACGACATCGAGGTCGAGGATGTGACCAACATCTTCATCCGCAAGCTGATGGACTGGGTCGATGTGCGCGACTATGGCGCGCTGGGCAATGGCACCACCAATGACGTGCCGGCCTTTCTGGCAGCGGATGCCGATGCGCAAGGCCGCATGATTCTGGTGCCTTCGGGGGTGTTCCGGCTGACCAGCGACGTCACCATCAACAGCCGCATCCGGTTTGAAGGCACGCTGTCGATGCCGGCGAACCGCCGGATCACGCTGACCCGCAACTTTGACCTGGATACCTACGGCCAGGCCTTCGGGTCCGAGATCGAGGGCTTTCGCCGGGCGCTGCAGGCGCTGTTCTTCTTCACCGACCATGTGACGTTGGACCTGTCTGGCCGCCGCGTCGACATGAGCGAGCCGATTGACGTGGCGGCGCTGACCGGGTTGACCGACTTCTCCTCGCGCCGGGTGATCCGCAACGGGCAGCTGAACGCAGTCGGCGGGCCGGGCTGGACAACGACCGAAGTGACGTCCGTCGCGACCTATTCGCTGGCCGCGACGACCACGCTGACCGGTGTGGCCAACATCGCCAGCATTCCGGTGGGTTCGCTGGTCATCGGGACTGGGGTCGGCCGCGAGGTCTATGTGAAGTCGAAGAACGTGGGCGCGGGCACCCTGGAACTGAGCCAGCCCTTGTGGGGGGCGGTGGGCACGCGGCCCTACACGTTCCGGCGGTTCCAGTACATGCTGGATTTCAGCGGCTTTCAGCAGCTTTCGCGGTTTGAATTCGAAGACATGGAGTTCAACTGCGTGGGCAACTGTTCGGGCGTGATGATGCCCCTTTCGGGGTCAACGCAGCGGTTCATGTCCTGCACCTTCAACCGCCCGCTGGACCGGGGGATCACCTCGATCGGGGCGGGGTGTCAGGGGATGTTCGTCGACATGTGCCAGTTCCTGTCGAACGAGCAGTCGATCCCGGCCGTGGCACGGACCACGATTGCGATGAACGTGCAAGCCAATGACGTAAAGCTGCGCAACAACCGGATCGTCCGGTTCGCGCATTTCGCTGTGGTGAACGGGACAGGCCACCTGATTCACGCCAACCACTTCTTCCAGGGCGATACCGAAGTGGCGGGGGTGCGCCGGGCGGGCCTCATCTTCACGCAGACCAACGTGTCTACTGTTGTGACCGGCAACTACATCGACAACTGCTTCATCGAGTGGGGCAACGAGCATGACCCGACGCCGGAGTTCAACAACGAGTTCTCGTTTGGCGGGCTGAACATCGTCGGCAACGTGTTCATCGCGTCCAACACCTCGTCCGCGTTCCGGTGGATTGTGGTCAAGCCCTATGGGCCGGGACATTTCCTGAGCGGGTTCTCGATGACCGGAAACAGCTTCCGGGTGTTCAACGCCATCGTTGACAGGGTTGAGATGCTGGACACCTCGATCGCGACGCTGGATTTCACCCGGACGCGGAACGTGCGGGTCGAGGGCAACAGCTATAACCAGATCGAGCAGACGATCATGAACCCGGTGATCGTGGCGCATACGCAGAACACGGCGGCGGATACCTGGAACGTCAGCGCGGGTACGCTGATCCCGTTTGGTGGGCGGATCCGGATGGTGGAGTCGCTGGCTCCGGAAGGGCCGATCACCACGGCGGCTGGTGCTGCGCGCTATCCGTTCCCGAACGCCACACCCGGCACGGGCACGACTGGCAACGAGGCGCAGCTGCGCTGGGGTGAGGCGGTGCGAGGCAAGGTCATCATCTCGATGCGGATGGACGCGCCGTAAGACGGCAACGGTTCTGGCGAACGGAAGGGCGGTCCTGCGGGGCCGCCCTTTTTCACAGGTCGGCCAAGTCGATCCGGTGGGCGCGGCCGAAGCCTCCGTTCAAGAGGGCTAAGACGGGGGTCAGCCGGACAAAGGCGAAATCGGGGAGGTCGATGTAGACGGTGGCCTTTGGGTTTCGGTCAAGCCAGCGGGTTCGCATGGCAGCGCGTGCGGGATCGTCCGGGAGGACAAAGACCGCATTGGCCTGGATCATCAGGCGGGGGTGGGTCAGGGGGTCACCCTTGTCCCCAACCTCCCCCAGCATCAAAGCACAGGCGGGGTTTGTCCTTAGGGCGCGGAAATGGGGGGCGAGGCCCGAGATTAGGGTCATGAGGCCCGCCTCGGGGTCGCGGGCGAAGGCGATGCGGCTGATGCCGGGGGTTCCGGTGTCGGGGTCGGTCCAGGCGAGTGCGGCGTGCCCAAGCGCCAACAGGCCCTGCGCCAACGCCAAGGCTGCGGTATCAGCGGGTTGAACTGGGTCGGGATGCTTTGGCATGGATGCTCATCTCGATTGACAGGGGGGCCGGGCAGGCGTCTTCTGGCCCCATTCATCACCCTGCCAGCGATTACTGGCCAGATCCCTTTGCTGGACGGTAGCATGACCGACACGCCCAAGGGCCACAATGGCCTGACCGAGTTTCTGCCCAAGATCCTGACTGTCTGGCGCGAAGGCTATGGCCTTGGCGATCTGAAGGCCGATGCCCTGGCCGGGCTGACGGTGGCCATCGTGGCGCTGCCTTTGTCGATGGCGATTGCCATTGCCAGCGGGGTCGGACCGGAGCGCGGGCTTTACACGGCGATTGTCGGTGGGTTCCTGGTCAGCGCGCTGGGCGGGTCGCGTTATCAGGTGGGCGGACCTGCGGGGGCGTTCATCGTCCTCGTCTCGGCTTGTGTCATGGCTGTGGGGCTGGAGGGGCTGATCCTTGCGACCTTTCTCTCTGGCATCTTTCTCATCTTGGCGGGGGCGCTGCGCTTTGGCACTTACATCCGCTATATCCCTTATCCGGTGACGGTAGGGTTCACCGCCGGGATCGCGGTGATCATCTTCGCCAGCCAGTTGCGCGAGATGTTCGGCCTGACCCTGCCCGGGACCGAGCCGGGCGAGGTTTTCGCCAAGCTTGAGGCGCTTTGGGCTGCACGGGGCACCGTGACGCCTGCGGCCGTGGCGGTGGCGGCGCTGACGGCAGGGCTGATCCTGGGGTTTCGCAAGGTCCGCCCGCATTGGCCGGGAATGCTGATTGCGGTCACCGTCGCTTCGGCCTTTGTCGCGGTGCTGGGGCTGGATGTGGCGACAATCGGCACGCGGTTCGGGGATCTGCCCAACATGCTGCCCACGCCCGTCTTGCCGGGCTTTGGCTGGCCGGAGGTGCAGGCGGCGTTGCCCTGGGCCGCGAGTTTCGCGCTGTTGGGGGCGATTGAGTCGCTGCTTTCGGCAGTGGTGGCCGACGGGATGAGCGGGGCACGCCACCGGTCCAACGCCGAACTCGTGGCGCAAGGAGTTGCCAACATGGGGTCGGCCATCTTTGGCGGGTTCTGCGTGACGGGGACCATTGCGCGCACTGCGACGAACGTGCGGGCGGGCAGCCGGGGGCCGGTGTCGGGGATGCTGCACGCGCTGTTCATTCTGGTCTTCATGATGGTTGCGGCCCCGCTTGCCGCCTATATCCCGCTGGCAGCGCTTGCAGGCGTGCTGGGCGTTGTGGCCTGGGGGATGGCGGAGCGGCATGAGTTTGCGTCGTTGCTGCGGTCTTCACGCGGGGATGCGATGGTGGTCAGCGTGACCTTTCTTCTGGTCGTGTTCCGCGACCTGACCGAAGGGATTATCGTGGGTTTTGCGCTGGCTGGGCTGGTTTTCATCCGCCGCATGTCCGAGACGGTCGAGATGCGGGGCGAGGACCGGCCGGCCGAGGACATGCGCGCCGACCGGGTGGTTTACACCATGCGGGGGCCTTACTTCTTTGGAGCCGCAGCACAGATCGGCGGCGTGCTGGAGCGGATCGCCGAGGCCCCCCGCGCCTTTGTGCTGGACATGACCGAGGTGCCACTGATCGACAGTTCCGGCGCGCGCAGTTTCCACCAGTTGGCAGGGCGGGCACGACGGCGAGGCGGGCAGCTGTATCTTGTCGGTCTGACCCCCGCCTTGCGCCGCCAGCTTGAAGCGCAGGGCGTGCGCGACCCTGAAGTGCGTTACCTGCCGGACGTCGCCGCAGTAGACCGGCTATTGGACGCGCCGCAATCGCAAGGCGAATCAGGCCCGGGCTAAGCGTAGGCGGCATTCTTCACGAAACACCGGCTGACAGTCACGCGGGCGTGAACGCCAGAGGATTGATTTCCAACGGCAATCATCCGGACGATTTTCCAGACTTTTCAGAATTGACGCACGAAAAGTCAATGAATTTACAGAAATATGCTGAGGAATTAGGGGGTTACGTTTTTCTTTACGAAGTGTTACTTTGTTGGTGGGAGAGAGCCGTTCCGATTTTGGAGCGGGGTGCCGCAGGGTCCTTGGCCGGGCCCCGTGGAGGAGGAGAACCACTATGTCCGAACAGGCCCTGAAATCCGTTTATCCGGCATCTGCCGAGTTTGTGGCGAAGGCGCATATCGATGCTGCCGGCTATGAGGCGCGCTATGCCGCGTCGATCGCCGACCCTGAGGCGTTCTGGGGCGCAGAAGGCCTGCGGCTGGACTGGATAAAGCCTTACACGCGGGTCAAGAACACCTCGTTCGCGCCGGGCAACATCTCGATCAAGTGGTTTGAGGACGGGCATCTGAACGTCAGCGCCAACTGCATTGACCGCCACATGCTGACCCGCGCCAACCAGACCGCGATCATCTGGGAACCCGATGATCCGAAGGAACCGGCGCAGCACATCACCTATGCGCAACTGCTGGAGCAGACCTGCCGCCTGGCGAACGTGCTGAAGGCGCATGGCGTGACCAAGGGTGACCGCGTTGTCCTTTACATGCCGATGATCCCGGAAGCGGCCTACGCGATGCTGGCCTGCACGCGGATCGGGGCGATCCATTCGATCGTGTTCGGCGGGTTTTCCCCGGATGCGCTGGCCAACCGGGTCAATGACTCGGAGGCGAAGATCGTCATCACGGCCGACTGGGCACCTCGTGGGGGCAAGAAGACCGGCCTGAAGGACAACACCGACAAGGCGATGCTGCATGTCAATGACCGGGTGAAGGTGCTTGTTGTCAAGCGCACCGGCGACCAGACCAGCTGGACCGAGGGCCGGGATTTCGACCTGACGGCGGAAATGGCGGCGGCGAAGCCTTACTGCCCCTATGTCGAGGTCGGCGCGGAAGACCCGATGTTCATCCTTTACACCTCAGGCAGCACGGGCAAGCCCAAGGGCGTGGTGCATACCACTGGCGGCTATCTGGTCTATGCGGCGATGACGCATCAGCTGACCTTCGACTACCATGACGGCGATGTCTTCTGGTGCACCGCGGATGTGGGTTGGGTCACCGGGCACAGCTACATCGTCTATGGCCCGCTGGCGAACGGGGCCACCACGCTGATGTTCGAGGGCGTGCCGACCTACCCGGATGCCGGGCGGTTCTGGGAGGTCTGCGCCAAGCACAAGGTCAACCAGTTCTACACCGCGCCGACGGCGATCCGCAGCCTGATGGGCCTGGGGCCGGAGTGGGTGGAAAAGCACGACCTCTCCAGCTTGAAGCTACTCGGTTCGGTCGGTGAGCCGATCAACCCGGAAGCGTGGAGCTGGTACAACACCCACGTCGGCAAAGGGAAATGCCCGATCGTCGACACGTTCTGGCAGACCGAAACCGGCGGGCATATCGTGACTCCGCTGCCGGGTGCCATCCCGCAAAAGCCGGGGTCGGCGACGAAGCCTTTCTTCGGGGTGAAGCTTGAGGTGCTGGACCCAGCGACGGCAAAGGTCCAGACCGAGACCGAAACCGATGGCGTCCTTTGCATCACCGACAGCTGGCCGGGGCAGATGCGCACCCTTTGGGGTGACCATCAGCGGTTTGAGGAAGCCTATTTCAGCCAGTACAAGGGCTATTACTTCACCGGCGACGGCTGCCGCCGCGATGCGGATGGATACTACTGGATCACCGGCCGCGTCGATGACGTGATCAACGTCTCGGGTCACCGGATGGGCACGGCCGAGGTGGAATCTGCCCTTGTGGCGCATGAGGCCGTGGCCGAAGCGGCTGTCGTTGGATACCCGCACGACATCAAGGGGCAAGGCATCTACGCCTATGTGACCCTGATGCGGGGGGTGGAGCCGACCGAGGAGCTGCGCAAGAAGCTGGAGGCCTGGGTGCGGACCGAGATCGGCCCGATCGCCAAGCCTGACCTGATCCAGTGGGCCCCCGGCCTGCCGAAAACCCGGTCCGGCAAGATCATGCGCCGCATCTTGCGCAAGATTGCCGAGAATGACTTTGGCGCTTTGGGTGATACCAGCACCCTGGCCGATCCTACGGTGGTTGACGATCTGATCGCCAACCGGATGAACAAGGCCTGATCCGGTGGCCGCCAAGCCCCCTGTCCTGATCCTGCTTGGCCCCCCCGGGGCCGGCAAGGGCACGCAAGCGCGGATGCTGGAGGAAGACTTTGGTCTGGTCCAGCTTTCGACCGGTGACCTTTTGCGTGCCGCCGTGGCGCAGGGCACCGAGGCGGGCCGCAAGGCCAAGGCGGTGATGGAAGCGGGCCAGCTGGTCAGCGATGACATCGTGCTGGCGATCCTGAAGGACCGGATGGCGCAGCCCGATGTTGCCAATGGCATCATTCTTGACGGCTTTCCCCGCACCGCAGGGCAAGCGGCGGCGCTGGACACGTTGCTGGCCGAAGCCGGCCAGCGCGTTACCGCCGCTGTCAGCCTTGAGGTGGACGATGAGGCAATGATCGCCCGTGTGTCGGGCCGCTATACCTGCGGCGGCTGCGGCGAGGGGTATCACGATGAGTTCAAGCAGCCTGCCAAGGCAGGTGTTTGCGACAAATGCGGCGGTACGGCGTTCAAGCGCCGGGCCGACGACAACGCCGAAACGGTGCGCGAAAGGCTGCAGGCCTATCACGCCCAGACGGCACCGCTGATCACGCATTACGAGTGCCAGTCAGTGCTGGAACGGGTGCCGGCGATGGGTTCCATCGCCGGTGTCCGCTCCATGCTGGCGGGTATCGTGGGGCGCGTCTCAGCCTGACGGGAGGGGCCGTCTTTCCCGGGTGCGGGGAGGGCGGAAAAAAACGAAACAAGGGAGTAGCACACATGGCGGACACAACATCTGCCAATTCCTACTGGGCGGCAAACGTGCGGATCATCGTGATTTCGATGGTGATCTGGTTTGCCTGCTCGTTCGGACTTGGCATTCTTCTGCGGCCAGCGCTTTCGGGCATCCACATCGGCGGCGCCGATCTGGGCTTCTGGTTTGCACAGAACGGCGCGATCTACGTCTTCCTGGTTCTGATCTTCGTTTACGCGAAGCTGATGAACAAGGTCGACCGTGATCACGGCGTAGAAGAGTAAGGGGGCAGAACCAGATGGATCAGTTTACCCTTAACCTTATCGTCATCGGCCTGTCGTTCGCGCTGTACTTCGGCATCGCGTTCTGGGCCCGTGCCAGCTCTACCGCCGAATTCTATGCGGCTGGCCAGGGCGTTGGCCCGGTGGTCAACGGCATGGCGACGGCAGCTGACTGGATGTCGGCAGCATCGTTCATCTCGATGGCGGGTCTTATCGCCTTCGGGGGCTACAACAACTCGGTCTTCCTGATGGGTTGGACCGGTGGCTACGTGCTGCTGGCGCTTCTCCTCGCACCGTACCTGCGCAAGTTCGGCAAGTTCACCGTGCCGGAATTCGTGGGCGATCGCTTCTACTCGACCTCGGCCCGCATGGTTGCCGTGGTCTGCCTTCTCGTCATCTCGATCACTTACGTTATCGGGCAGATGGTTGGCGTCGGCGTGACCTTCGCGCGCTTCCTGGAAGTCTCTACCACGACTGGCCTTCTGATCGGCTCGGCCGTGGTGTTCGCCTATGCCGTGTTCGGCGGGATGAAGGGCATCACCTATACCCAGGTGGCGCAGTACATCGTGCTGATCATCGCCTACACGATCCCGGCGCTGTTCATCTCGCTGCAACTGACCGGCAACTTCCTGCCGCAGCTTGGCCTGATCGGCTCTTACGCGCCGACGGGTGGAGACGTCTACTTCCTGGACAAGCTTGACCAGGTTGTGACCGACCTTGGCTTTACCGCCTACACTGCCGACACCACGAACATGTTCAACATGTTCCTGGTCACCATGTCGCTGATGATCGGGACCGCGGGTCTGCCGCACGTCATCATCCGCTTCTTCACGGTGCCCAAGGTTTCGGACGCCCGTTCGTCCGCTGGCTGGGCGCTGGTGTTCATCGCTCTGCTTTACACGGTCGCTCCGGCGGTCGGGTCGATGGCGCGTCTGAACATCACCACCACCTTCTGGCCGGGTGCGATTGACGGCGAGACCTTCTCGAAGCCCGCGCTTTCGATTGCTGAAATCGACAGCAACCCGGAACTTTCGTGGATCCGGAACTGGGAAAAGACCGGCCTGCTGGCGTTCTCTGACAAGAACGGCGACGGCATGATCCAGTACTTCAACGAGCCGAAGGCCGTTGCCGATGCCAACAAGGCAGTGGCTGACGCGACCAAGGCGCTGACCGACGCTGCCGCCGACGCCGACAAGGCGCCGCTGGAAGCTGCGGTTGCCGCTGCTACCGCTGCACGTGACGCGGCACTGGGCGAAGCGATGCTGGGTGGCCAGTCTCTGGCAGCACAAGGCATCGTCGGCAACGAACTGACCACCGTGAACAACGACATCATGGTGCTTGCCAACCCCGAGATCGCCAAGCTTCCGGGCTGGGTGATCGCGCTTGTCGCCGCCGGTGGTCTTGCCGCCGCGCTGTCGACCGCTGCGGGCCTTCTGCTGGCCATTTCCTCGGCCATCAGCCACGACCTGATCAAGGGCGCGCTGCGTCCCGACATCAGCGAAAAGGGCGAGCTTCTGGCCGCACGGATCTCGATGGCTTTCGCCATCGCTCTGGCGACCTGGCTTGGTCTGAACCCGCCCGGCTTTGCTGCGCAGGTGGTGGCACTGGCCTTCGGTCTGGCTGCTGCGACGATCTTCCCGGTGCTGATGATGGGGATCTTCTCGACGAAAGTCGGCAAGGAAGGCGCCATCGCGGGCATGATCGTCGGTCTTCTGTCGACCTCGATCTACATCTTCATGTACCTGGGCTGGTTCTTCATCCCCGGCACCAACTGGCTTCCGAACACTCCGGACGCCCATTGGTTCGGCATCTCTCCGGCGGCCTTCGGTCCGATCGGCGCGCTGCTGAACTTCGCAACGGCCTACATCGTCTCGGCGATGTCCAAGGCCCCGCCGCGCGAAGTGCAGGAACTGATCCAGTCGATCCGCGTGCCGAAAGGTGCCGGCAAGGCTGTGGCCCACTAAGACGCTTGCGCCTCCGGGGTAACCCGGGGGCGCATCCTTTCGCGAAGGCCGGGGGACCATGGATCACGACAGCAACAGCCTTGTCGCCTTCCTGGAGACGGTCCATCCGTATGACAGCCTGCCGCGGGACGAGATGGCGCGTGTCGCCGCCTCTTTCAGCCGCAGGCATTACGACGATGCTGCCGTGATCTATTCGGCGGGTGAGCCGATGACGGGCATTTACCTGATCCTGGCAGGGTCGGTTGAGGTGCTGGAGCCTTCGGGCGGTCTGGTGTCGCTTTTGGGTCCACGCAACAGCTTTGGCGAGCGGGGCCTGATGCGTGACGGGATTGCGGTCACGACCGCACGCGCCACCGACGGCGCCGAGATCCTGATGCTGCCCGAAGCCGAGTTTCGCCGCCTCATCGCCAGCTACCCAGCTTTTGAGCGGTTCTTCCATCGCGGCCGGCAGCAGGAAAACCGTGCCGCGGACATCTCCACCCGCAAGGTCGGTGACCTGATTGCCCGCGCGCCGATTTCCGTCGGGCCGGCCGTCACGATCCGCGAGGCGGCGGGGATCATGCGGGATGCCCATATCTCGTGCCTGGCGGTGGTGGATGGGGATCGGCTGATCGGCATCGTGACCGCGCGGGACTTTACCAACAAGGTGCTGGCCGAGGGGTTGGACTCGTCTGCCCCGGTCAGCGCGGTGATGGCGCGGGACCCGATGGTCTTGACGCCAGACAGCCTGGGGTCGGATGTGCTGAACCGGATGCTGGAGCATCGGATCGGCCATCTGCCAGTGGTGGATGATGGCAAGCTGGTGGGGATGATCACCCAGACCGATCTGGTGCGGTTTCAGGCGGTGTCCTCGGCGCTTCTGGTGCGCGACGCGGCGACAGCGCAGACGGTGGCGGAACTGGCCGAAAACACCGCCCGCATCCCGCAGCTTCTGGTGCAGCTGGTGGGTGGCGGGTCGGCGCATGAGGTGGTCACGCGCCTTGTCACCGACATTGCCGATACTGTGACCCGACGCCTGCTGGCAATGGCCGAGGCGGAACTGGGGCCCGCTCCGGTGCCTTACCTGTGGCTTGCCTGCGGAAGCCAAGGGCGGCAGGAACAAACCGGCGTCAGCGATCAGGACAACTGCCTGATGATCGATGACGCCGCGTCGGACGCCGACATGGCCTATTTCGCCGCGCTGGCGAAGATCGTCAGCGACGGGCTGCACGCTTGTGGTTATGTCTATTGCCCGGGCGACATGATGGCGACCAACCCGCAGTGGTGCCAGCCGATGCGTGTCTGGCGTGAGTATTTCCGCAAATGGTTGGCCACGCCTGACCCGATGGCGCAGATGCTGGCGAGCGTGATGTTTGACCTGCGCCCGATCGGTGGGGCGGCTGGCCTTTACTCTGACCTGCAGGCCGAAGTGTTGGAGATGGCAGCGAAGAATTCGATCTTCGTCGCGCACATGATCTCCAACAGCCTGAAGCATACGCCGCCCCTTGGCCTGCTGCGCGGCTTTGCGACCATCCGGTCGGGCGAGCACAAGAACCACATTGACCTGAAGATGAACGGCGTAGTGCCGGTGGTCGACCTGGGCCGCATCTACACGCTGATCGGCGCATCGGCGGCCGTGAACACCCGCGCCCGGCTGGAAGCTGCGGCTGAGGCTGGTGTCATAAGTGCCAGCGGCGCGCGTGACCTGATCGAAGCCTATGACCTGATCGCTGAAACCCGGCTGGAGCATCAAGCCCGGCGGGTGAAGGCGGGCGAAAAGCCCGACAACTTCATCGCGCCGTCGGAACTGTCGGATTTCGAACGCAGCCACTTGCGCGACGCCTTTGTCGTCGTGCGCACCATGCAATCCGCCGTGGGATCATCCCGCGGCGCCAGAAGCTAGGACCGAACGCCGCAATGGCCATTGACCTGATCGCTGCCCTTTTTGTCGCTGCCATCGTTGGCATGCTCGTCTGGCTTTTGCGGCGCTGGCTGCCCTCGCTGCCAAGTTGGCTTGTCCCGGCCTCGGCCGGGCTTGCGCTGATCAGCTACACGGTGTGGAGCGAATATGACTGGTACTCGCGCATGAGCGGCCAGTTGCCGCCCGAGATTGAGGTTGTCGCCACGCTTGAGGAAGCCTCACCCTTCCGACCGTGGAGCTTCCTGGCCCCTGCAACCACCAGCTTTGTGGCGCTTGACCATCGCAAGACGCTGAACCACCCGCAAAAGGCCGAACTACGCATGGTCACGCTGTACAGCTTTGCCCGGACCGGGGGCATGACCGAGGGGCTGATGGCTGTCGACTGCGCAGCCAAGCGTCAGGCGCTGATGGTGACCGGCGCAAAGATCAGCGAAGCGGGAGAGTTGACCGGGGCCGAATGGCAACCGGCCGTCGCAGATGAACGGCTGCAAGAAGCCGCTTGCAAGGAGGGCTAGATGGACCGAAAGCCACGCATCCTTGTGGTCGAGGATGAAGAGAACATCGCCGTCGCGCTGGACTATCTGATGACCCGCGAAGGCTATGACCATGACCGAGTGGCAAGCGGAGCAGACGCCTTGCCGCGCATCCGCTTGACCCATCCCGATCTGGTGCTGCTGGATGTGATGCTGCCCGAAGTGTCGGGCTATGAGATCTGCGAAGGCATCCGCATGGACCCGTCACTGGCCGATGTGAAGGTGCTGATGATGACGGCGCGTGGGTCGGCCATCGAACGGCGCAAGGGGCTTGCGCTGGGGGCGGACGGCTTCATCTCGAAACCGTTCGAGCTGAAGGACCTCAGGGCGGAAGTGCGCCGCCTTCTTGGCGCGGGGGTCTAACGCCATGCTGGCCCGCCTGTCCCTGAGGCTGCGGGTCCTTCTGATCTTCGCCGGGCTGGCGGCTGCGGTGATTGTGGCGGTCTGCGTCGGGCTGTGGCTGGGCTTTTCCCGGCTGGATGATCCGGGCGCTGCACAGGGGTTCGTGCAGGCCGGTCTGCTGGCCGGTTTTGCCACCTTGGGTCTGGTGGCAGGGGTCTGGTACCTGTTTGACCTGAACGTCGCCAAGCCGATCGAAACCCTGTCCGGTGCCCTGCGCGCCCGCGCCCATTCTGACGTGACGACCGAGATGGACGCTGCCATCGCCCGCTATCTTGGCGACCTTGCGCCCGCAGCCCAAGCCGCAGCCCAAAGCCTGGCCGAGACGCGTTCCGCGCTGGCCGAGGCTGTGGCGCGCGAAACCCTGCGGCTGGGGTCGGAAAAGGCCCGGCTTGAGGCGTTGCTTTCGGATGTGCCTGCCGGCGTGATCCTGTGTTCGGCCGACCATGCGCTGGTCTTCTACAACTCGCCCGCGGCAGACGTGATCGGCGCGGGTCGCGGTGGCGGGCTTGAGGCCGGGCTTGACCGCAAGCTTTTTGACTACCTGCATGCGGCCCCCTTGCGCCATGCCTATGACCGGCTGCTGGCGACATCAGACCCCGACGCGGTGTCAGATCTTTTGTGCACCACGGTTGCCGGGGCGCGGGTGCTGGCTGCGCGCATGCGCCTGCTTGGGGATGGGGCAGCGGGCTATGTCCTGACCTTGCGCGACATCACCGGCGACATGGCGCAAGAGGCCACGCGTGAGGCGATGCTGGAGGGCGCGCTGGACAGCCTGCGCCGCCCGACCGCCACCCTCGCCACGCTGGTCGAGGTGCTGCCCGACGGTGCGCTGCCCGCGCCGATGCAGGCCGCCCTGAAGGATGAGGTCGCCCGCCTGTCGCAAGCCGTGACCCACTTTGGCCACGCGCGGGAGGAAGGCCAGGGCGAAGCGACAGTCCTGCCACAGACCCGCGCGTCCGACCTGGCCGAGGGGCTGGTGGCGCGGCTGGCCAGTCTTGGGATCACGGCCACGGCGCAGGCTGCTGACCTTTTGCTGCGCTGCAACGGGTTTGAGGTGATCACGCTGCTGTCGGCATTGGCGCAAAAGGTGCAGGGGGCGGGTGCGGCTGCAGATCTGCGTTTGACGATTGAGGAAGAGGACTCCGGCGCCGCCATCCGGCTGTCCTGGCTGGGGGCGCGGGTGGGGGTGGGCGCGCTGGACCGCTGGTTAGCCGAGCCCCTGTCGCCCGACACGCCCGACCGCCCGGCCCGCAGCGTTCTTGCCGCCCACGCGACCGAGATCTGGCCCGAAGCCATGGGCGACCGTGCCGCCCTCTGCCTGCCGATCCGCCAGGCCCGCCGCGCTGTGGCCCGCCCGAAGCCAGTGGCGCGGAAGGTGGTCTATGACTTCGAACTCCTCTCCCCTGCCCGCACCGACCAACTGGCCGAGGCGCGGCTGGACCGGTTGACCTATGTGGTTTTTGATTCGGAGACCACCGGCCTCAACCCCCGGCAGGGTGATGAGATCGTGCAACTCGCTGCCGTCCGCATCGTGAATGGCCGGCGGGTGGAGGGTGAGGTGTTCGACACCCTCGTCAATCCTGGCCGCAAGATCCCGGCAGTGTCAACGGATGTGCACGGCATTACCGACGCAATGGTCGCCGATGCGCCACCGGTGGCGGATGTCGTGCGCCGCTTCCACAAATTCGCCGAAGGGGCGGTGCTGATCGCGCATAACGCGCCCTTCGACATGGAATTCCTGCGCCGGGTCGAGGGCCAGATCGGCCTGACCTTCGACATGCCGGTGCTGGATACGGTGCTTTTGTCCGCCGTCGTCTACGGTCAGCATGACGTGCACAGCCTGGATGCCCTGACCCACCGCCTTGGCATCACCATCCCCGAAGAAGCGCGGCATACTGCGCTTGGCGACACGGTGGCGACCGCGGATGCCTTCCTCAAGCTGGTGCCGATGCTGACGGGGCGCGGCCTTGCCACTTTTGGCGCGGTCCTGACCGAGGTACGCAAGCATGGGCGGCTTTTGAAGGACTTGAACTGATCGGTGGCCGCCGATTTCTTTGAAGAAATCGGACCGGAGTTTTCGAAAACTCCGGCATGGCGTCATCCTGGGAAGGGGTCTTCCTGATAGCTGACCCCAACCAGATACAACCCTTGCGGCGGGGCGACAGGTCCGCAGGCGGCCCGGTCGCGCGCGACCAAGGCCGTGCGGATGTCATCGGGCGCCCATGCCCCCGCGCCCACGCGCTGCAACGTGCCGACGAGTGACCGCACCTGATTGTGCAGGAAACTGCGCGCGGCGAGGGCGAAGCGGTACTCAGTCCCGCCAGGATAGGGGTGTTCAGTGATTTCCAGCCGGTCCAGCGTCTTCACCGGGCTGTTTGCCTGGCAAAAGGTGCTGCGGAAGGTGGTAAAGTCGTGGTTGCCGATCAAGTGCGCTGCCCCGGCCTGCATCGCCTCCACGTCCAGCGGGGCTATGACCTGCCAGACCAGCCCCTTGTCATGCGTGACCGGTGCGCGGCGGGCGACGAGGCGGTAAAGATAGCGTCGCCCGGTCGCGGAAAAGCGGGCGTGAAAGTCATCTGGGACCTTCACACAGGCGATCACCGCCACCGGCGCGGGCCGCAGATGCGCGTTCAGCGCGGCGGCAAGGCGGAACGTGTCCCACTCCTGCGCCAGATCGACATGGGCGACCTGGGCCTTGGCATGGACGCCCGCATCGGTGCGCCCGGCGGCGGCGATGGTGTGGGGTCCTGGCTCCAGCTTGGCCAACGCCGCCTCGACCGCGCCCTGGACCGACACCTGCCCCCCGGACTGGCGCTGCCAGCCGGCGAAGGGGCCGCCGTGGTATTCGATCTGAAGGGCATAGCGAGGCATGGCGGGTTCCCTATCCCGTATCGCACGGCTTGTGAATGCGGGGCGGCGACAGAAGCGGGGCAATTTTGCCCATGGGGCGCAGCCCCCTACCATTCCGCGCGACCGGGGCCTATCTTGACCCCGGACAGCAAGGGGTTCCGCAGTGGCATTTTCCGGGCTTACGGACGGGATTTCCCGCGGGATTGAAGGCGCAGGTGCCACGCTGTCCGAGACGTTCTTCGAAGACACCCTGCGGCTGGGGGTCACCGGTCTGTCGCGTTCCGGCAAGACGGTGTTCATCACCGCGCTTGTCGCCAACCTTCTGCAGCGCGGGCGCATGCCGCAGCTGAAGGCAGAAACTGAAGGCCGGATCGAGGCGGTTTATCTGCAGCCGCAGCCCGATGTGACGCTGCCGCGCTTTGATTATGAAGGCCATCTGGCCGCCCTGACCGGCGACATCCCGCGCTGGCCCGCGTCAACGCGAGCAATTTCGGAACTGCGATTGTCGTTCCGGGTTCGGCCGTCCGGCCTCTTCGCCGGATGGCGGTCGCCGCGGACTTTCCATCTGGACATCGTGGATTACCCCGGTGAGTGGCTTTTGGACCTTGGCCTTCTGGACCAAAGCTTTGACCACTGGTCCGAAGCCACCCTTGCCCGCCTTGCCAAGCGGCCTGAGGCTGCCGATTTCATCGCCTTTGCCCGCGCCGAGGATGGCGCCCTGCGCCTGGAGGAGGGTAAGCTGCGCGCTCTCTCTGACAGTTTTACCGCCTACCTGACCGCCGCACGGGATGCAGGCCGGGTGGATGTGACGCCCGGGCGGTTCCTTTTGCCGGGTGACCTTGCTGGATCGCCGGTCCTGACTTTCGCACCCCTGCCGAAACCCGCGATGACCCCGCGCAACAGCCTGTGGCGTGAAATGGAGCGGCGGTTTGAAGCCTACAAGTCCCGCGTCGTGCAGCCGTTCTTCCGCGACCACTTCGCCAAGATCGACCGGCAGATCGTGCTAATGGACGTCCTTGGTGCCATCCACCAGGGCCCCCGCGCGGTGGAAGACCTGCGCCGCACGATGGCTGAGGTGCTGGGCACCTTCCGCCCGGGCCGCAACACCTGGCTGACGGGGTTGTTCGGCGGGCGGCGGGTGGAGCGTATCCTGTTTGCCGCCACCAAGGCCGACCATCTGCATCACGAACAACACCCTGCACTGACCGCGATCACCGCCGCCCTTCTGGCCGACGCAAAGTCCCGCGCCGATTTTTCCGGCGCGCGGACCGAGGCGCTGTCGTTGGCCTCGCTTCGTGCCACGGTCGAAGAAATGGTCACGCGAGATGGGGAAACCTTGCCTGCTGTGCGGGGCACGCTTTTGTCCACGGGCAAACCAGCGGTCATGTATCCGGGCGCGCTGCCTGCTGATTCTGCGCGTCTTCTTTCGCCCGCACGGGAGGGGGCAGAGGCCTGGCTGGATGCCGACTATAACCTGATGACCTTCGCCCCCGCCCGCCTGACCCTGAAGCCCGGCGAAGGCCCACCACATATTCGGCTGGACCGGGCCGTGCAGTTCCTGATCGGAGACCGGCTGTGAGCGACTGGAAAATCTCTCCAGCAGACAGCAACGACGCGCCGCTCTTGGCGCAGGTGCTGGGTGATTGGGTGCGTGAAACGGGTTGGATGCCTGTGCTGCACAGCCGTGCCGAGGACATTGGCTTTGTATCCGGCTTGATCGAAAGCCATGAAGTTAGGGTTGCCCGTGGAGCTAAGGGGCCGTTCGGTTTTCTGGCCGCTCGCGGCGGCGATGTCGCAGCACTTTACCTTGCGCCTTCTGGGCGGGGCTTTGGGATCGGAAAAGCGTTGTTGGACGAGATCAAAGCGAAGGAGCATGAGATCAGGCTCTGGACCTTTCAAGCCAACACCCGAGCCATTTCTTTCTATCTGCGTGAAGGATTTGTTGAGGCCGAGCAAACCGACGGCACAGAAAATGACGAGCGTCTGCCTGATGTTCGCTTGATCTGGAGGCGCGCACTATGACCCGCCCGCCAAAGCCCTTTTTGCAGGAGATCGACGAAGCGGCCGATCCGGGTGCGGCACCACCCGTGCCTGATGGGCTGCCGGAAGGTCAAGCGATGCAGGCTGTGGCGGCGTTGTCGCAAAAGCGTGGCTCTGGCCTCAGGCGGTTTGCGGTCTGGGCTTTCACTGCGCTTTTCATCTTTGCGCTGGGTGTCGCAGCCTGGGATTTCGTGACCGGGCTACTGGCGCGGAATGTCATCTTGGGCTGGATCGCCTTTGTCCTGGTTGGATTGGCTGTCCTGTCGGCGGTCTTCCTTGGCCTGCGGGAATGGGCGGCCTACCTGCGGCTCGTGCGGCTGGACGATCTGCGCTTGGCGGCGGAGGCTGCCCGGCAGAAGGCAGACCTTCCCACTGCTCGAAGGGTGGTGCAGGCGATAACCCGGCTTTACGGCGCAAGGGCCGATACCGCCTGGGGCCGCGCCCGACTGGCTGAGCGTGAGGCTGAAGTGATGGATGCCGATGCCCTTCTTGCCCTGGCGGAACGCGAGGTGCTGCAAACGCTGGACGCCGAAGCGCGGCTGGTGGTCGAAGCGGCGGCCCGGCAGGTGGCGACGGTGACGGCGCTGGTGCCCCTGGCGCTGGCCGATGTGGCGGCGGCTGGCTTTGCCAATCTGCGAATGATCCGACGGATTGCCGAGATCTATGGCGGGCGGTCGGGCAGCTTTGGCAGCTTGCGTCTGTTGCGACGGGTCTTTGCCTCATTGATCGCGGCGGGGGCGCTGGCGCTGACCGATGACATGATCGGGTCGGTGGCCGGAGGTGGCGTGCTGTCCAAACTCTCGCGACGGTTCGGCGAAGGCGTGGTCAATGGGGCGCTGACGGCGCGGGTAGGCCTTGCCGCAATGGAGCTTTGCCGTCCGATGCCCTTTGTGGCGCTGGAACGGCCAGCGGTATCGTCCCTTGTGTCGCGCGCTCTGGCCGGGCTGGTGCCGCGCAGGTAAGGCAGGGACTGCTCGTCGATGACTTCGTCACTCCTCGCAGGCGACTGCCGACGAGGAGACGCAGTCGAACGAGGAGGGGTGCATCAAGCCGCGCGCCAGTCCATCCAGCGGCCGTGGAAGTCGACCCGGCCTAGCGACTGTGTGGTGCCGCCGGGCCAGAGGGTCAGAGTGATGGCCGCGCCGGGGGTGGTGCCGTCCGCCTCCATCCCCAGCCGTGCGATCGGGGCGTCGGGCGTGGCCATGGCGCCTGCGCGGGCCATGGCGGCCTCGGCACGGGCCTGGGTGGCGGGCGGAAAGTACTGCCAGGCGATGGTGTGGTAGATCATATGCAGCGCGCCGGGGTGTTGGGTCCTCAGCCGCGTCTCCAGCCAGTCGCCCGCGTCGGCGCGGTCAACATGCGGCTCGACCTGAGCGGCCAGGTCCAGCGCTGCGGCGGTGCGGCTCAGCCGGTCGGGCTGGTCGGCCCAGAGATAGGCCAGAAGGCGCAACCGGTCGGCCTGCGGATCAAGCGGGTTCAGATCAACGCCGCGCCGGTCAATCACCTGTGGGCGTGTTGCAGGGGGCAAAGGGCCGGTCCAATCCGGCATAAGGGTCAACACGGCATCATCCGGGCCAAAGCGCTGACCTTCAACCTGCAGCGCGTAGTGGTCCCACATCAGGTTCAGCCCAGCACTGGCCCCCAGCTCTGATAGCACCATAGGCAGCCCGAAGCGCGCGGTCAGCCAGTGCCCCGTAGCGATCATCACGGTGGACCGGCGGATTTCGTTGGTCTGCGGTGGTGATTTCAACCAGCTTAGAAGGTGATCAGGGTGACGCGCGATGGCAGCAAGGGCTGCCGTTGTCAGGTCTGGCCCAGGGTTGGCATAAGCGGCGGCCAAGTCCGGATCTGCACCCGTCAGAACCAGCGCATGCAACCCCCCCGCCAGTCGCAGCGGCACGGAATCCGCGCTGGGCGAAGGGTCGCCTTGCCAGCCAAGCACAGTATCCGCCACCGGATGTCCGGGTTGCAACCCGTCAGCCAGGCCCGCCATCAGCTGCGCCATCAGGGGCGAGCCCAGGCTGTCGCAAGCTTTGGCCTGTTGGCGAAAGGCGTGGCGGATGTCGGTCATCGGAACTTGTCCATCAGCTTTTGCATTGGGCTGCGGCTGTCTGCCTGTGCGGCTGGCGCAGCCGGAGGAGAGGCCTGCGGTTCGGTCTTGGCCGCCGGGGCCTCTTTCCCGGTTGAGGATCGGGGCGGGGCGGTCCGCAAGCTGACCGCGTTCATGAACTTCTGCCCGTCGCCTTCGGCAAGGGCGGGGGCCCCTTCCGAAATGCCGCGCAGAAGATCCTCAAGCCAGTCCTGATCTGCCTTCGCAAAGTCATGCAGGACGTACGCCGCCACGGCATCCTTGTGGCCGGGGTGGCCGATGCCAAGCCGCACCCGGGCATAGCCTTCGCCCAAGTGCCCGTGGATTGACCGCAGCCCGTTGTGCCCGGCATGGCCGCCGCCTTCTTTCAGGCGCATCTTGCCCGGGGCTAGGTCAAGCTCGTCATGGAAGACCGTCACATCGGCCAGGGGCAGCTTCCAGAAGGCCAAGGCGGCCTGCACCGACTGGCCGGACAGGTTCATAAACGTTTCCGGCTTCAAGAGCGCCACCTTTTCCGCCCCAAGTCGGCCCTCGGACACCAGCCCCTGAAACGCCTTGCGCCAGGGCGCGAAGCCGTGGTCGGCTACAATTCGGTCCAGCGCCATGAAGCCGATGTTGTGTCGGTTGCCGGCGTATTTCGCACCCGGATTGCCAAGGCCGACCCAAAGCTTCACGTCACGTCTCCCTGCGGCTGGACGGGGGGACGCCCCGGCTTTAGGTTGCTGGTATAGCGGCGAAGGGGCCGCCGCTGCAACCGATCCCCCAACCCAGCCGGAACGTGATGCCGACATTCAGCTTGCGTGGCCTGACCCTGACCCTGCCGGAAGCAGCCCTGCGGGGCGGGCTGGAGCGGGCCTTCACCACTGGCCGGTATGAGCATCAGGAGGCGGATGCCATCCTTGCCCATCTGCAGCCTGGCGACTGCTTCATGGACCTTGGGGCCGGGATCGGGTTTCTCTGCGCGCTCGCGGCGCGGGTGGTCGGGGCAAGCGCCGTGACGGGCGTCGAGGCGGTGCCGAACACGCTTGGTCTGGCCCGGCAAACCCTTGAATTGAATGGGTTTCATGGTGTGCAACTGGTGCAGGGCGCTGTGACCGGCGGTGCCACCGGCGAGGTGGAATTTGGCCAGCGCCCCGCCTTCTGGGCCAGCGCCTTGCAGGGGGCTGAGGGATGGCCTGCGAACGCCCAAGTGATCCGGGTGCCTGCCCTGCTGTTGAGTGAGCTTTTGGCGAAGCATCGCCCGACCGTGCTGTGCTGTGACATCGAAGGGGCCGAGCTTGAGGTTCTTGCCACGCCATTGACAGGGGTCCGTCTGGTGGTGGTGGAACTGCACCCCGGGATTTACGGGCCGACGGGCGAGGCGCGCGTGCGCGAAAACCTTGAGGCGCAAGGCTTTCAGCCTGAGCCGATTGGAACCAGGGGCGCGACGGTTGTCTACCGCCGCACGTCAGGCGGCTCTTCCTCCAAGTGAGCGCATGCGGGCCAGCCAGGTCTGGCGGGTCTTGTCGGTGCTGTGCTCGACCGCGCCAAGATGTGACATCTTCATCGGGCCGATGCCCACATAGGCTAGGATCTGCTTCTGAACCTGAATCTTCAGCGCCCCGCGGTACATCAGCCAGAATGCCCAAAGCGGGGTGTCAGATGTCAGCACGAACCGGGCCGTCCGACCCGAAAGCAACGTCTTTGGCAGTCCCAAGCGCTTTTGCCTTGGATCGAAAGCGTAGCCGGGCAGAAGAATACGGTCGAACAGGCCCTTGGCCTTGGCCGGAAGCCCGCCCCACCACATCGGCGCAATAAGGACAACATGCTCGGCCCAACTCAGGTCCCCGCGGAAGCGTTCGAGGTCGGGTTCGAGGGCGGGAGAGTTGCGGAAACCGGACTGGCCGAAGTCGGGGTCGAATGCCATTGCCGACAGGGCAGCATGGCGGACCTGATGGCCATTGGCCTCAGCCCCCTCGCGATAGGCTTGCGCAAGGGCGGCGCTGAGTGACAGTCTGCCGGGATGAAGATCGGCTACAAGGATGCGGCGGGACATGAGACCTCCTAAATTTGACTACGGTCATTATTTGGCAATAAAATGACCAAAGTCAATATAAATCCAGAAGGCTCAGCATGACCCGCAAGGTCCAGGCCCGGACGTTGCAGACGCGTGACCGGCTGTTGGCGGCGGGGCGTGAGGTCATAGCCGCAACGGGCATGGCAGGTTTACGGACCGAGGAGGTGGTTCTGAAGGCCGGGACGGCCAAGGGCACGTTCTTTGCGCATTTTCCTGACAGAGATCACTTTCTGGCGGCCCTGCTGGCCGAGACCCTGCGCGCGGAGTTGTTGGATCTTCACGCGCCAACGGATCGCAAGTCTTTGTTTGCTGTTCTGGATCGAATCTTCGTCGGGTTCGCGGCTGACCCCGATACCGTCGCGCTCTTGGCCAAGTTCAGCGGCCCGGCCGGAGCGGGACTGGGGTTGGACCTGATCATCTGTAGGATTGTCGAGCGCTTGGCTGAAGGCGTGGCCACGATGCGGGCGCAGGGGCTGATCGCGAACGAGGCGGGGCCAGAGATTCTGGCAGAAGGTCTGATGGCTTTGATCTTCCACGCCGCAGCCTCGGCACAGTGCCCGATGCATGGCGACCAAGTGGCCGTCCGAGCGAGGGCTGAAAGACTGCTGCACCAGATGACCGAAGCGTTGCTTTGGGCCACACCCTAGAAATGCAACGGGGGGCCCAAAAGGCCCCCCGCGCTAACTTCAACCTGTCCAAGGATCAGGCGTTAGCTTCTTCGTTGTCGGCGCTCACCAGACCCGACGGCGCCGCGATGTTCGCGATCACGAAGTTCCGGTTGATTGTCGGCTTGGCGCCTTTCGGCAGGACCACGTCGTCGATGTGGATCACGTCGCCGATCACCTTGCCGGTCAGGTCAACCGTGATGTGATCCGGGATGTCACCAGCGGTAACTTCCAGTTCCACTTCCGACCGCACGACGGTCAGGGTGCCGCCGCGCTTGAGGCCGGGGCTGGCCTCCTGGTTGATGAAATCGACATGGATGAAAAGCTCGATCCGGCTTTCATCGTGGACGCGCATCAGGTCGACGTGCGTCGGCATGTCCTTGACCACATCGCGCTGGACACCACGGCAGATAACGTGGACGTCCGGCTGACCTTCAACCTTGAGGTTGAAGAGCGACTGCAGGAAACGGCCCTGCCGCAGCTTGGTCAGAAGGTAGTTGAATTTCAGCTTGATAGCGACCGGTTCTTGACCGTCGCCGTAGATGATGCCGGGTACGTAGCCGTCACGACGGGCTTGACGGGCGGCCCCCTTGCCTGTCCCCGTCCGTACCTCGGCCAGAAGATCGGTGATCTCGCGTGCCATGGTTCTCTCCAAAATAAGTCCGCCATCCTCCAAGGGTGCATGGCGCGACCGGGGGGCTATAGCGACGAATCAGGGGGAAGGGAAGGGATAAGTGTCCGCAGGATGCGTTGTTGCCAGGGCGGGGCCAGGCAAAGCGGCGTGCGGATGAAAGCGACATGCCACCACTGTCACTGGGGCTGCAAGGGTTGCCTGACTGATGTCGCTTTAGGGGGGCTGCCCCGTCGCGGCTGGGCTGGCAGAGGGATGCGTGCCGGGCTAGCTGTCATCTTCGCTTGATGGAGCCCTTGATGTCCCCCCTTGCCACCCTTGCCTATGCCCGGCCCGCGATGGCGGCCTTTGCGGCGATGGGGGTCTTGTGGGGCACCTTTGCGGCGGCCTTGCCGGACTTGAAGGCGATGCTGGGGGTTGATGAGGCGCAGTTGGGCCTGTTGATCTTCTTCACCCCGATTGCGGCAATCAGCGCGATGCTGGTGGCACCCGCCTTTGGCGCGGCTTTGGGGCGGGCGGCGCTGCCTTTGTCCGTGGCGCTGATGGCGCTGGCCTTTGCCTTGCCGGGCCAGACCACGCTTTTGTGGGTCTTCCCCTTGGCCATGGCCTGCGCCGGGGCGGCGACGGGGCTGACGGACGTTTTGATGAATGCCCGCGTGGCGGCGATGGAAACTCAGCGCGGGCTGCATCTGATGAACCTGGCCCATGCCGCCTATTCCTTCGGCTATGCCGGCGGGGCGATCTTGACCGGCGTCATGCGCGGGGCGGGCTGGACGCCGCCATGGGTGATGGGAACGATGGCCGCCATCGGCCTGTTCTGCGCGCTGGCGACACTAGAGCGGGATGGCCGGATCGAGGGATTGAGGAAGCCCAAAGACGGGACGGCCCTTCCCCTTGGACTGGTGCCGGTGATCGGCGGTGGGATTGTGCTGATCGCCTTCATGACAGAAAACGCGGCCGAGAACTGGTCCGCCCTGCATATCGAGCAGACCCTTGGCGGCAGCCCGGAACAAGGCGCGCTTGGCCCTGCCACCTTGGCCCTGACCATGGGTTTTGCCCGGCTTGGCGGGCAATGGCTGGCGGGGCGGGTGAACCCGTTCACCCTGCTGCGCGTCGGCGCGGTGATCGCGGCCATCGGGGCGGCCATCGCCTCGCAGGCCGGGGGGCCGGGGATGGCCTATCTTGGTTTCATCGTGATGGGCATTGGCGCATCCGTGCTTGCCCCCACCGCCTTTTCGCTGGTCGGGCAGATGAGCGAGCCCGAAGCCCGGGCCCGCGCCGTCGCCCGCGCCACGTTGCTGGGCTACTTCGGCTATTTCTTCGGCCCGCCGCTGCTCGGCGTCATCGCCGGGACCTTCGGCCTGCGTATGGCTTTTGTCTTTGCCGCATGCCTGGTCGGCGCGATCTTCCTTTTGGCCCCGCTGATGGCGCGTCAGAGGACCTGAATCTCGATCAGCCTTGGCCCGTCTTGCGGGTGCGACAGCGCATCAATGACCGCCTCGGGGTCTTGCGGGATGCTGGCAAAGGGCAGGCCGCAGGCGAAGGCAAAGCTTTCCATCTCAAGCGGAGAGGGGTCACAGCCCAAGACATCGACCTTGGCACCACGCATCGCTTCGGCGATCTCGCGGAAGCCGGCGTTGTTCCAGACGACGAAGGTGATCGGCAGCTTTTCGTCCAGCGCGGTGCGCAACTCACCCGGGCTGAACTGCAACCCGCCGTCGCCGATCAAGCAGACCACCGGCACACCCGGGGCCGCAATCGCAGCGCCGACGGCAGCCCCCGGCGCATAGCCAAGCGCGCCATAGCCGGTTGCGGCGTTGAACCAGCCGCCGGGGCGGTCATGGTCATAATACAGGTTCCCGGCATAGACCGGCTGAGTGCTGTCGCCGACGATGATCGCGCCGGGGGTGGCGGTGCGGATCGCCTCGACCATTTCAAGCTGGCCGGGCATCGGTTCGTAAAGCCCGGCAAGCTCGGCCCGGGCGGCGCGGCGTGTCCCTTCGGCGCGTGCAGCCCCTTCGCGGTTTGATCGCATGATCATCGGCTGCAGCCCGTTCATCACGGTGGCCGCATCGCCGCGCAAAGGCAGGCGGGCCGGATGGCGGGCCAGTTGTTCGGCGCAAATGTCGATGCGGATCATGCCTGAGAGGTCAGGCACGCCGCCTTTGGCATAGACGTCATAATCGGTCGGTCCGATCTCGGTGCCGATGGCTAGCACCTGATCGGCCGCGGCGATCATCATCCGAACCGCGTTCAAGCTGGGCGAGGCAGGGACGACCAGCCGATGCCCATGCATCGCACCTCGCGCGTTAGCAGTCAGGATCACCGGGGCATCCAGCGCCTCGGCCAGTTTCTGCAAGGCCCCTTCCGCCCGGCGCACGCCGCCCCCGGCGATGATGACCACCCGCTCGGCATTGTTCAGCGCGGTCGCCACGCTGCGCAGCCGCCCCAAAGGCAGAGGCATCGCTGGGGCGCCGTCCACCGGTGGCGGCAGGGCGGGGCAGGGCTGGCCCATCATGTTGGTGGAAATCTGGATATGCGCAGGGCCGGGGCGACTGCCGGTCATGGCGGCAAAGGCGCGGTCCAGCACCTCACCCAGCTTTTTCGGGTCGGTCACGGTCTCAGAATGGCACAAGGTGGCGACCATCGCGCCCTGATCCGGCAATTCGTGCAACCGGCCAAGCCCCTTGCCCAGAGTGTCGCTGCGCCCAAGGCCCGAGACGACCAGCATCGGCACCGAATCTGCCTTGGCCTGCGCCATCGCGGTCAGAATGTTGGTCAGCCCCGGCCCGGTGATGACAAAAGCCACGCCGGGTTTGCCGGTGGTGCGGGCATAGCCGTCAGCCATGAAGCCCGCGCCCTGTTCGTGGCGGGGGGTGACATGGCGGATGCTGTCGCGGGCAGCGGCAAGACCCCGGTAAAGCTCGATCGTGTGCACCCCGGGAATGCCGAAGACGACCTCTACCCCACGGGCAGCAAGCCCTTCGACAAGACGGATACCGACGGTGGTCATGCTGCATTCCCCAAAAGCGTGGCGGCGTGGGCGGCGATGCGGGCCGTCGCCTCGATGATACGCTCATCGGATTGGGTAAGCGATAGCCTCAACCAGCCGCCGAGGCCCGCGCCAAAGCTTTCTCCAGGCATCACGGCCACGCGTTCCCGGTCCAGAAGGCTGGTGGCAAAGGCCGTCCCGGACAGCCCGGTTGCGCGCACATCGACCAGCGCGAACATGCCCGCCTGCGGCTGGTGAACCCGCAGCCCTGCCACCCCGTCCAGCGCCTTGCCAATCAGACCGGCCCGGCGCGAGAAGCGCTGTGCCATGCCATCAGCCACAGGCGAAGGTTCGGAAACTGCAAGTGCGGTCATGTCAGCGATGAAAGGTTGCGACCCAAAAAGCATGGTTTCTGAAAGTGGCAGCAGACGCTGGCAGAACTCAGCCGGGCCAATGCACCAGCCAGACCGGAACCCCGGCGCCGCGTGCGATTTGGAGATGGACGAGGCGATGACCACCCGGTCCGCCAGATCGGCGAGGTCGAGGGGGGACGCGAAAGGCACGCCCGGAAACACCAGATCCTCATACACCTCGTCCGACAAGATCCACAGGTCATGCGCGCGGGCAAGGTCACCCAACGCGCGGATGTCCTCAGCCCGCAGGACAGCGCCGGTTGGGTTGTGCGGCGTGTTCAGGAACAGCAGGCGCGTGCGCGGCGTGATGCGGGCGGCGACATCGGCCACTTGCATCCGGAACCCGTGTTCAGGGCGCAAAGGCACCGGCACCATCCGCGCGCCGGTTTGCGAGATCAGACCTTCGTAAGTGGCATACATCGGGTCGCCCAGCAGCACCTCATCCCCGGCCTCAACCAGGGTGCGCAAAACGGCGTAAAGCGTGGTCTGGGTGCCGGGCAGGCACATCACCTGATCGGTCCCGATGGGCCGCCCGCGCCGGGTGCTGTAGCGCGCGGCAAGGGCCGCCAGCACGGCGGGCTCCCCGCGTCCGTTGGAATAGCCGGTGCGCCCGGCTTTCATCGAAGCTGCCGCCACGTCCATGAACCGCTCGGGCGTCGGCACATCGGGTTCGCCGATGGTCAGTTCAATGATCTCGGTCCCGGCGGCCTTCAGGGCGCGGGCGCGGGCGTGGATTTCCCACTTGGCGCCGCCCAGGCCTGCCAGACGGTCAGTGACGGAAGCGTATTTCATGGCAGGGTCTTTCCGGAATCAAGCAGCATGGCGGAATGGGCAAGAAGATCGACCCCCAGGATCGCGCCAACCGACCGCAGGCCGATGGTCACGATCTCGTCGGCGGCAAAGGCATGCGGCAGCAGTGAGCCTTCAAGCCACAACCCGTCGATCAACCCGTTGCAGGCGATGGCCTCACCGCGCAGTTGCGCCTCTGAGGCGGTGCGGGGCAGTGCCGCGATCAGCGCCTGCAAAGCGTTGCGATAGCCAAGATAGGCGGTCTCATGCGCCGCCCGCAGATCGGGGTCGGTGCGCACCTTGTGCATATAGGCGGCCCACAGGACGACGGCCCCCATGTCCACCACGGGTGGCCGCAGCGAGGCCGAGACGAAGGCCGCCAAACGCTCTTCCGGCAAGGCGCCTACGCCTTCCAGCGCATCCGCCCCCTGGGCCGTCATCCCGTCCATCAAGGACAGATAGGCGGCGCGGGTCAGTTCGTCCTTCGACTGGAAGTAATGCCGGATCAGCCCCGCCGTCACCCCGGCCCGCGCTGCGATGGCCCGCACGGTGGCTGCTTCCGGCCCGCCCTCGGACACAAGCGCCTGCGTCGCGGCGATCAGGTCGGCGCGGCGGGTCTCTTCGCTTTCGCGCCGGTAAGCGCGGCGGAGGGTTGGTTGCATGCTGACCTACGGTGCCGTGACGGATACAAATCGTTGTTATACGATCGGGTAATGTGCCCAGTCGACTGGAAAGTCAAGCGTTGCCAACAGCTTTGCCGTGGGTCGCCCGCCAGTATCAGTCGCCGTGCACATCCTTGTGAATGATGACATCCGTCTCGGGATAGGCCTCAAGGATGGCGCGCCGCAGCCTGGCGCCGATGTCATGCGCCTCGCGCAGGGTCTGGTGGCCATCAAGTTCGATGTGAAGGTTGACGAAGACCCGGCTACCGGCCGTCCGCGTCTTGAGATCGTGAAACCCGCGCACCCCGGGCCAGTCGCGGGTGATGGCGGCGATACCGTCGACTACCGCCTGATCGGCGGCGCGGTCCATCAGCGCGTCCCAGGCGCCCTTGCCGATGCGCGCCGCCCCCAGCACCATCACCACCGATGCCGCCAAGGCCACCACGGCGTCAATCGACCCGATGCCATGCGTCCCCGACACCCAAAGCGCGCCGATGGCTCCAAGGCTGGGCAGAAGGTCACCCAGGTAGTGCAGTCGGTCGGCCGCCACCACCTTGCTGCCGGTGGCCCGTGCCACGCGGCCCTGCCACCAGACCAGCGCCAGAGTCAGCACGACGGACACCGCCATCACAATCATCCCGCGCCCTTCCGACATCAGGACTGGCGGTTCGGGGGCGATCAGGCGCGCAACGGCAGCCCAGCCGATCACTCCGGCCGACACGATGATGAAGGTCGACTGCGCCAGCGCTGCCAGATCCTCGGCCGAGGTATGGCCAAAGGCGTGATCCTCATCCGCGGGCTGGGCCGCATAGACGATGGCCGCCGCCGCCCCCAGCGACATCAGAAGGTCCATCGCGCTGTCGGCCAGTGAGGCGGCAATCGACAGCGCCCCGGTTTCCGCCAGCGCCCAGAGCTTGAGCACCACCAGAATTCCGGCCACCAGCACCGATGCCAGCCCGGCCGACATCGCCAGCCGCAACCGGCCCCGCATCGTGTCAGTCGATTTGTTCATCCGGCTTCACCCCCCAGAGTGCCGCCTTCTGCACCCAGCCGCGCTGGCCGTCCAGCACAACCCGGCACCAGTCCAACGTGCAGGCCTGAACCCGCCCGATCACGCCCATCTCGGCCTGGGCGACGACAGTGCCATCTTCAGACGGCGCGTCGCGCAGTTCGGCCATGTCCAGCGTCACAAGCACGCTGCGAACGCCCGACAGCAGCGAATAGTGCACCCAACCGCCGGCACCTTCCTGATCTTCGACGCGACGCCAATTTTCAAACTCGGCGGTGATTTTCAGCGGCATGCCGGCGCGGGTGAAGACCCAGTCGATCCGGTGGGTAAGCCCCGGCCCGCGCCGGGCGTTCCCCTCATTGCCGTTGAGCGAGACGTAGCGCGGCAAGGGCAGGTTGGTCACGCATCCTACATCGGGCTGGCACTGCTTTTCGGGCGGCTTTTCCGCCACGGCCTCAGGCAGTTCGGTTTCCGTCTCAACGGGTGTGCCGGTTTCCTGTGCCCAGACGGGCAAGGGCTGCGCCGCAGCGCCCAGCACCAGACCCAAGCCAAAGACCATGCCAAACCACTGCATCCGCATTTGCCCTGACTGCCCGTTCCCTTGGTGCGGTCCCGAAGGCCTTGTCATGCCCGGTATCGCCCGCTGCCTCATCCCGGGGCTTGTGCATCGCCCCGCTTGGCCTCACCTTGCCTCAAGGACGCCGGATTTGGAAGTGGCCCGATCCGGAAGATCCCGATCTGGAAGCGCCGGAGAGATCAGCATGCCTGCCCCCCGCCTGACCGTTGTCATCACGCGCCGCCTGCCCGAGGTGGTGGAAACGCGGATGAAAGAGCTGTTCGACGTCGAACTGCGCGACCCCGACACCCCGATGACGCGCGAGGATCTGGCCGCTGCGATGCGACGTGCGGATGTGCTGGTGCCGACGATCACTGACAGCATTGATGCGGCGTTGCTGGCCCAGGCCGGCGACAAGCTGAAGCTGATCGCCAACTATGGCGCGGGGGTTGATCATATCGACGTGGCCACTGCCCGCCAGCGCGGGGTGATCGTATCGAACACGCCCGGCGTGGTGACCGAAGATACCGCCGACATGGTGATGGCGCTGATTCTGGCCGTCACCCGCCGCATACCGCAGGGCCTCCAGGTCATGCAGTCTGGCAGCTGGCCCGGCTGGTCGCCGATGGCGAACCTGGGCGGCCGTCTGGGCGGCCGGCGGCTTGGCATCCTTGGCATGGGTCGGATCGGTCAAGCCGTCGCCCGCCGTGCCCGCGCCTTTGGCCTGCAGGTCCATTACCACAACCGCAAGCGCCTGCGCCCCGAGATCGAGGCTGAATTGGAGGCGACCTACTGGGAAAGCCTGGACCAGATGCTGGCCCGGATGGACATTCTGTCAATCAACTGCCCGCACACCCCGTCAACCTTCCATCTGTTGAATGCGCGGCGGCTGCGGCTGATGAAACCCAGCGCCGTGGTAGTGAATACCAGCCGGGGCGAGGTCGTGGACGAAAACGCGCTTACCCGCGCCCTGCGCTCAGGCGAACTGGCAGGCGCGGGGCTTGACGTGTACGAACGGGGCACTGATCTCAACCCCCGGTTGCGCGAACTGCCGAATGTGGTCTGCCTACCACACATGGGTTCTGCCACCATCGAGGGGCGAATCGAGATGGGGGAAAAGGTCATCATCAACATCAAGACCTTTGCCGATGGACACCGCCCGCCGGATCAGGTTGTTCCGGGGCAGTTTTAGGTGCGTTGATAGCACTGCGTCTGTGCCATTCAGGCAACGGTCAAGACCGAAGGAGGGTCACAATCACAATGCTGATTGTCCTGACCCGGATTGATCACTAAGCCCAAAACTGGCCTGTTCTGCTGACGGGAACCTCTCAAACTTCGGAGCTCTATCATGAAAAAACTTATCACTTCGGTCATGGCGCTGACCCTTGGCGCCTCGGCTGCCATGGCTGGTGGCCCGGTTGTCGTCGAAGAAGAAATGGAAGTCGTGGCTGAGAAGCCCGCTTCCTCGGCTGGCCTTCTGCCGCTGCTGCTGATCCCGATCATCCTCTGCGTCGCCCTGTGCGGCGGCAGCGATGACGACAGCGAGCAGGGCTGATCTACCACCCTTCTCTGATCTGCAGGCGGACCGGTCGAAAGACCGGTCCGTTTTGTTTCTGCATGGACCATCACGTGGCGTTTTGCCTGTTGATCCGTCCGGTGCACGCATCATGAGCCCACGACTGGTGGCGGCAATGGCTGGCTTCTGGAAGCGGTCCGGATAACCCCGACGCAGTTCCCTTTGAATGTGTCGGACGCTGCCGGCGTGTTTATATTGACCGCCTCCTCCGCCTTCACCAGGCTCCTAATGCTTGTCGAGGGCGGCAAGGAAGCTGTGGCTGAAAGGCCGGCATCGCAGGTTGGCCCCTTGCTGCTGGTGAGTCCAATGACTCTCAGCGAGGCACTCTGCGGCAGCAATGCCGATGAATTTGTACCGTTCCAGGATAAGGTCTGACGCCGCACTGCAGGCCGGCCGGCAATTCATGGACCGTGTGTCCGCCATGCCAGCCATGATTCTTGTGCAGACCTGACCCGTGATTCCGGGATTGGGAATCGGTTCCCATTTTGGGGAGGGTCGCAGACGAATTAGTGAGCTCGCCCCCCAAAAGCGGCCAAAACCCCCCGTAAAGCGTGTGAATCTGCCACAGTTCTGGCTAAGCGGCGTTGCATTTCTGAAAATGGTTTGAGTGGTCTCAGTGAAACGACTACGGTCGCGGGGCCTGCCTCGGGACATTTCGCCCCTTGGCGTCAGACCTTTTGGAGACCCCTATGAAAACGATTCTCGCAGCTGCCCTCGCTTCGACCATGCTGATTTCGGCTACTACCGCTTATGCCGGCGGCCCGGTTGTGGTTGAGGAGGAAATGGAAGTCGTCGCTGAAAAGCCCGCCTCTTCGGCCGGTCTTCTGCCGCTTCTGCTGATCCCGATCATCCTCTGCGTCGCGCTGTGCGGCAATGATGACGAAGATCCGCAGCCCGCTCTTGCCGCTGAATAATGATGTGAAGAAAGGACGCTTGCCTTAGGGCCGGCGCTCTGGACCACACGCAACCTTGGAAGGATACCTGATATGAAAAAGTTCCTCACCTCTCTCGTCGCAGCCTCGCTGGCTGTTTCGGCATCCACCGCCTTTGCTGGTGGCCCGGTTGTCGTCGAAGAAGAACTGGAAGTCGTGGCTGAAAAGCCCGCCTCTTCGGCTGGCCTGCTGCCGCTGCTCCTGATCCCGATCATCCTCTGCGTCGCCCTGTGTGGCAACGATGATGAGCCGACACCGACCGAGACCATTCCTCAGTAATTGAAGGCACGGTCGTCAGACCATGACGCGCGGCCCGGCTTGTCCTCAAGCCGGGCTGTTTGCGTTCAGAAACGGCCCGGCCGAAAGGCCGTGATGTCTTTCGGCAGCGGTTTACCCGCCACCAGCGCCGTTACGATCTGTGCCGTGACCGGGGCCAGTGTGACCCCAAGATGTCCATGCCCGAAAGCGTGGATCACCTCTGACCCGCCGCTTGACGGACCGATGACCGGCAGACTGTCGGGCAGCGATGGCCGAAACCCCATCCAGCTGCGGTCGGGCTCTCCCAGTTGCGGGAAAAAGGCCCGCGCGCCCTCGACCAGCTTTTGCACCCGGTGGGCTGAAGGCGGCAAATGCAGCCCGCCCAGTTCCACCGTCCCCGCCACCCGCAAGCGGCCTGCCATCGGGCAGAAGTAGAACCCCCGCGCCGTGGGGCAGGTCGGGCGTTGCAGCAAGGGTTCGGCCATATCCCATTCGACGTGATAGCCGCGTTCGGTGTCGAGGGGCACGCGGTCGCCCGCCTGCAGCGCCAGCGCGCGCGAATGCGCCCCCGCCGCGATCACCACCTTGCGGGCATGCAGATGCAGCCCCGGCCCTTCAACCACCACGCCATCGGGGCCACGGGTCAGCCGTTCCGCCCGGGCCTGGACCAGCCGCGCCTTTGGCAGCACCGCCGCTGCGATCAGCCCCATCATCCGCCCCGGATCATCCAGGAACGTGGCACCAGTAAAGAAGGCAGCCCCTGCACCCGTAGGCAATGCAGGCTCCAGGGCGGCCAAAGCCTCAGGGCCGATCAGGTCAACTTCAACCCCAAGTGCCCGGCGCTTGGCCATCTCTGCCCCTGCGGCGGCAAAGGCTTGTGGGGTTTCGTACAGATAAAGGCAGCCCCGACGCTGCAGGATACCCGCCCCCTGGACCTGCAGAGCAAGGTCGTCCCACCGCTCTCCCGCACCGGCCAAAAGGGCGGCAATCGCGCGAGCGTTCCGCTCGGCCTGCGCGGGCAGGGATTGCCAGAGAAACCGCATCAGCCATGGCATCAGGCTGGGCAGCGCCCGGTGCCGGATTGCCAAGGGCGAGGTGCGGCTGAACATCAGTGACGGCAGCGACCGCAGCACATCCGGTGTGCCGACCGGGCTGACCGCATAGCCCGCGATGGTGCCGGCATTGCCGTAGCTGGCCCCCATGCCGGGCTGGCCGGGGTCAACCAGCACCACGTCGCGGCCTGCCTCAACCAGTTCCAGCGCGATGGTCAGGCCCACGACGCCCGCGCCGATCACCGCGATTTCGGTTCTGTCACGCGTTACCATCACCCACTCCAAACCGCCCGCCGGAAGGACCGGCGGGCGCAGACCTTACATGCAGGCCTGGTAGAGCGCCCGCGTATTCTCACGCGTCATGGCAATCGGGTTGCCGCCGCAGGACGGGTCTTCCAGCGCCATGTCGGTCAGCATCTCAAGGTCGCTGGCCTTCACGCCCATCGCGGTCAGGTTTTCCGGGATCGCGAGGGCCGTGCGCAGGTCCATGATCCGCGCCTTGAAGCCGTCAAACCCGCCCTTGATGCCAAGGTAGGCCGCCGCCGCCTCGATCCGCGTCTCGATCGCGGGGCGGTTGAAGTCGAGGACCATGGGCATCACCACAGCGTTCGTGGTGCCATGGTGCGTGCCGTACACCGCGCCGACCGGGTGGGACAGCGAGTGGATCGCGCCAAGCCCCTTCTGGAACGCCACGGCACCCATCGCGGCGGCCGACATCATGTGCGCGCGGGCGTCCAGATCATCGGGCGCGCCGTAGACGCGGGGCAGGTTTTCAAAGACCAGCCGCATGCCTTCCAGCGCGATGCCCTGGCTCATCGGGTGGTAGAATGGGCTGGAGTACGCCTCCAGGCAATGCGCAAGGGCATCCATCCCGGTGCCTGCGGTGATGAAGCGGGGCATGCCGACGGTCAGCGCCGGGTCACAGATCGTGACGACGGGCATCAGCTTGGGGTGGAAGATGATCTTCTTCTTGTGGGTCGTCGAGTTGGTCAGCACCCCTGCGCGCCCAACCTCAGACCCCGTGCCAGCCGTTGTCGGCACCGCGATGATTGGCGCGATTTTTGAGGCATCGGCGCGGGTGTACCAGTCGTCGATATCCTCAAGGTCCCAGACGCTCAGGTCCTTCCGCTGATGCGCCATGAGGGCGATCATCTTGCCAAGGTCAAGGGCGCTGCCCCCGCCAAAGCAGATCACCCCGTCATGGCCGCCCGCAAGATAGACCGCGATCCCGGCGGTCATGTTTGCCTCATTCGGGTTCGGGTCCACGTCCGAGAACACGGCGCGGCCCATGCCTGCCTTCTCCAGCACGTCAAGCGCGGCAGCCGTGATCGGCAGGGATGCAAGGGCCTTGTCCGTGACCAGCAGCGGCTTTTTCAAGCCCGCTCCGGCGGCATGGTCTGCCAGTTCCGAAATCCGACCGACGCCGAATTTGATGGCGGTCGGGTAGGACCAGTTGCGATTGGGGACCGAGTGTGTGGCGGTGCTCATGGGATCAGACTTTCTTCAGGTGATAGGATTTCGGCCGGGTCACCGCATGGAACCCAAGGTAAGACAGCGACCCGCCGCGCCCGGTGTCCTTGCAACCGGTCCAGCACAGCGCGGGGTCAAGATAGTCGGCCCGGTTCATGAAGACGGTGCCGGTTTCGACCTGCTCACCCAGTTTGGCCGCCGTGTCGTAATCCTGCGTCCAGATGCTGGCGGTCAGGCCGTAGGGGGAGTCGTTCATCAGCTTCAACGCTTCAGCATCATCCTTGACCTTCATGATGCCGACGACGGGGCCGAAGGATTCCTCCATCATCACCCGCATGGAATGGTCAACGTTCACAAGGATTTGCGGCGCAAGATAGGCGCCCCCGTCATCTGCTGGAAACAGGGCCGGGTCGATCAGCGGCTTGGCCCCGGCGGCAATCGCCTCGGCGATCTGACTGCGGACCACAGCAGCAAAGCGCTTGTTGGCCATCGGGCCAAGCGTGCTGTCAGCGTCAAACGGGTTGCCAAGTTTCAGGGTTTTGACCCAGGCGACGGCCTTTTCCACAAAGGCGTCATAGAGCGATTCATGCACATAGATCCGCTCGATCCCGCAGCAGCATTGGCCAGCGTTGTACATCGCCCCGTCCATCAGCGTATCGACCGCCGCGTCAAGGTTGGCATCGGCGCGGACATAGCCGGGGTCCTTGCCGCCAAGCTCCAACCCCAGGGGGGTAAATGTCCCCGCCGCAGCCCGCTCCATCGCCTGACCGCCCGCAACCGATCCGGTGAAGTTCACAAAGCCAAAGGACCGCGCCGCGATCAGCGCTTCGGTCGTCGCATGGTCCAGCACCACGTTCTGGAACACGTCCGCCGGGATACCGGCGGCATGGAACGCCTCGGCCAGGCGCTCACCCACCAGCATGGTCTGGCTGGCATGTTTCAGGATCACGGTATTCCCGGCGATCAGGGCCGGGACAAGCGTGTTGATCGTGGTCAGGTAGGGATAGTTCCACGGTGCCACGATGAAGACCACGCCAACCGGATCGCGGGCGATGTAGCGGCGGAATTTGTCGCTGTCTTCGACCATCTGGGGGGCCAGAGTGGCCGCCGCGATCTCAGACATATACTCCGTCCGCGCATTCACACCGCCGAATTCCCCGCCAAAGCGGGTGGGGCGGCCCATCTGCCAGGCGATCTCTTCGACCACCACATCCTTCATCTCGTTCAAGCGGGCCACACCTGCCTTGACCAAGGCAATGCGTTCGGCCAGCGGGCGCGCCGCCCAGGCCTTTTGCGCGACCTTCGCGGCAGCGACAGCGGCCTTTGCGGCCTCGGGCGTCAGCGGCATCCGTTCGGCATAGACCGAGCCGTCAACGGGGGAAATCAGTTGGATAGGTTTCATGTCGTCCTCGTAGGTCGGGGCGTCCCCCGACATTCAGAAAAGAGTCGGGGCAAGCCCCGACCTACAGTGTCCTGCGGCGCTTGGCCATTTACGCCCGCTCAAGCAGGCGTTGAAGCTCAAAGTCGGTGACCACGCGGTCAGTCTCGGCAATCTCCCACTGGGCGGCGTGGTGGTAGTGGTCGACCACGTCATCGCCAAAGGCCGCCCGCAACATCTTGGAGCCGTTCAGCAGCGCCGCCGCGTCGCGCAGGTTGTGCGGAATCTCACGGATGCCGGCGGTGTTGTACATGTCGCCGGACATTTCCGGCTCAAGTTCCATCTTGCCTTCGATCCCGGCCAGACCCGCCGCCAGCAGGGCGGCACAGGCGAGGTAGGGGTTCACGTCAGACCCGGGAATGCGGCATTCCACCCGCACGGCCTTCGAATGCACACCGCACACGCGGAAGCCTGCGGTCCGGTTATCCGCGCTCCACACTGCTTTGGTTGGCGCAAACATCCCGATGGTAAAGCGCTTGTAGCTGTTGACGTAAGGCGCAAGGAACGCTGTCAACTCCTGCGCGTGGGCCAGCTGGCCTGCCATATAGTTCTTCATGGTTGCTGACATGCCGTGTTTGTCGGCCTTGTCGGCGAAGGCGGGCTTGCCATCCTTGGTCCACAGGCTTTGGTGGATATGGCTGGAGGACCCGGCCTTGCGGTGGTCATACTTCGCCATGAAGGTAACCGACTTGCCCTTGGTCCAGGCGATTTCCTTCACACCGTTCTTGACGATCACATGGTTGTCCGCCGTGTCCAGCGCGTCGGAGTAGCGGTAGTTCACCTCTTCCTGGCCTGCGTCCGCCTCACCCTTGGAATTCTCGATCGGGATGCCCGCCGCATACAGCCCGTTGCGGATCGCGCGCATCACGTCTTCTTCCTTGGTGGTCTGGAAGATGTGGTAATCCTCATTATAGGCGCTGACGGGCTTCAACGCAGCAAGGCCCCCGTCGCGGAGGTTCTCATAGGAGTTCTCGAAGAGATAGAACTCCAGCTCCGTCGCCATCATCGGCTCAAACCCCATGGCGCGGGCGCGGGCCACCTGACGCTTCAGGATCGCGCGGGGAGAATGGGGCACTTCGTGGCCGTGATGGTCCAGCGTGTCCCCCAGGACCAACGCGGTGCCCGGCAACCAAGGCACCGGGCGCAGCGTGGCCATGTCAGGCTTCAGCACATAGTCGCCATAGCCGGTCTGCCAGCTTGAGGATTTGTAGCCCTGAACCGTCGTCATCTCCATGTCCACGGTCAGCAGATAGTTGCAGCAATGGGTCTCTTCCCAGCCGCCATCGACAAAGAACTGCGCATGAAAGCGCTTGCCCATCAGGCGGCCCTGCATGTCGATGCCGGCCACCAGAACGGTGTCGATGTCGCCGCGCTTCACGGCGGCCTTCAGGTCTTCAAACGTCATGTTTCCGGGCATGTTCGCAATCTTTCAGAGGTCGGATGTAGGGATGGGACACAGCAGTCCCGGTTGGGGTGGTCGGGCCATCATGCCTCGGCCTCCGCCAAACTCGGGCTTGCGCGGCCAGCATGGGCCGCGACTGGTGTCTTGCGGATCAGCCCGCATCCTGACGTTCTCCCCACTTCACGGTCGGTGTTCCGTGAATTTGATCAATCATTCACAGGTCGGGCTTGGTCCGCAAGCCCCCGATCTGCTGGCGTCCGCGCCATTTGCGCCCGCGCGCCCATGACCGCATTCAACGCCACCGCCGCCAGAAGGACCCCGCCACCGATGAAAGTGGCTGCACTTGCCGTCTCGCCCAGGAACAGAAACACCCAGAGCGGGGCCAGCAGCACCTCGATCAGCGCAAGAAGCGTGAGTTCGGCTGCCGGGATGACGCGGCTGCCAAGGGTGTACATCACCATGCCAAGCGCCAGGATCACCGCACCGATGGCCGCCGCCATGCCCATGTCCCAAGGCAGAACGATGATCGCATCACCCCTTGCCAGCAGGATGACCCCGGCCACAACGATGGAAAAGATGCCCCCCAGCATGGCGGCGGGCAGCATGTCGGCAAGCTTGCCCCAGCGCAGGGCAACCGAGAAGGCACCGAACCCGGCGGCTGACAGAAGGGCTGCGATGTTGCCCGCCAAGGCACCCATCGCAAGGCCTTCACGCACCATCAGGTACATGCCAAAAACGGCAAGGGCGATGGCGACCCACGTCCAGGGCCGCACCTTTTCGCCCAGCAGCACCCAGCCCAGGATGGCCGCGACGAAGGGCGAGGCGGTGAAGAGGAACACCGCGTTGGCAATGGTGGTCGTCTGAATGGCGTAGATCGCCCCGGCGAAGGCGAAGACGAGGCCGAGGCCGCCAACCGCCCCCGCAATCCCGACGGACCGGATCGCCGCCAAGGGCCGCCCCTGTGAGGTGACGTGGATGAAGACCCACAGGACCGGCACCATCCCGACCGACCGCCAGAACAGGATCTGCCAGACCGATGCCGCCTCGATCTGGCGGAGGCCAAGGCCCATCAGCGACCACAAAGCCCCCGCCGCCAGAACCAGTGCCACGCCTTGCCCGTACTTCATGCCGCACCTCGCTGTGACAGTGCTGGCATGGGGAATGGGGTCCGGCTGTTCCGTTCCCGACCTCTGAAGGTCAGTACCCGCGCGCCCGGTCGACCAGATGCAGGAACGGCTCCCCCGCCTCACCCCGGCGGATGTTTTCGGCTATGACCCGTGCCGCGCTGGAGGCGCGGGTGTCGGCGGCGATGTGGGGGGTGACGGTCACGCGGGGGTGGGGCCAGAAGGGGTGATCCTGCGGCAGGGGTTCCACCCGGAAGACGTCAAGCGTGGCGTGGCCGATGTGGCCGGCGTCCAGCGCCGCCATCAGGGCCGCATCGTCGATCAGCGCGCCGCGGCCGGGGTTCAGGATGACCGCGCCTTGGGGGAGGAGGGCAAGACGGGCGGCGTTTAGAAGGTTCTCCGTCTCGGCCGTCTTGGGCAGGAGGAGCACGATGATCTGCGCCGTGGCCAGCGCCTGCCGCAACCCGTCTTCGCCGTGGACACAGCCGGGCTTCGGGGTCCGGCTCCACCCGGTCACCGGGAAGTTCAGGGCCCGCAGGGCGGTGGCGCAGGCGGCACCGAGGGCGCCCATCCCCAGCACCGCCACGGGGCGTTCGCGGGCGAGGGGGGGGCAGGTCGGATCCCAGACGTGGCCGGGGTTCACGATGTGCCGGTCCATCCCGAGGTGGTGGCGCAGGGTGTGGCCGACGACCCATTCCACCATCCCCTCGGTCAGGCCGGGGTCTACCATCCGGCAGAGGGGTTGGGTCAGAGTGGGGTTGATCACCACCCGCTCTACCCCCGCCCACAGGCTGAGGACGGCCTTGGTCCGGGTGTAGGGGGTGAAATCCTGCAGGGGCGAGGAGGGGGCGTAGACGATGTAATCCACCCGCTTGGGCGGCGCTTCGGTCACGACGGGGCCGGTCACCCCGACCTCGGCCAAAGCCTGGGGGAGGGCTGTCTGATACTCGGGCCAGAGGGAGGGGGCGGCGAAGAGGATCGTGGGCATGGGGCGGGCCTTTGGCAGGTGTCCCGGGCAGGGACAGTGTTCGGCGCAGGCAAAATCAAGGACTTGCAGGCGCGTTTTCAGGATTTGTTAACATCTGGGCATCTTGCCCATCCGCCGCCCAAAAGGCCACAGCCTATTGCCCAGCCGTGATCGCGGCGTTGATCGCCAGTGCCAGGATGCAGGTATTGTAGAAGAACGAGACCACCGAATGCACCAGCACCGCCTTGCGCACCTGGCGCGACTCGACCGTCACATCCGACACTTGCGCCGTCATGCCGATGACGAAACTGGCATAGACGAAATCCATCGCGTCCGGGTCACCCTTGCCCGGAAAGGTCATCCCGCCATGCGCGCCGTGATAGTAGAGGTGGGCGTAATGCATCGCGACCAGCACATGCACTGTGGTCCAGCCCAAGGGAATGCTGACCAAGGCAAAGAGCCGCGCCGCAAGCACGCTTTCATCGGCGCTGAGGACAAGAAAGATCGCGGCCAGACTGACGATGATTGCCAAAAGCGCCAGAAGCAGGATCAGTACCACGCCTTCATCGTCCTGATCGGCATGGGCGCGCAGCTCTGCCGGTCCAGAGGCGCGGATCAGCCGGGCCATCAGCGCCAGATAAAGGACGAAGAACGCATTGCCGCCCCAGAGGATGACATAGACCGCCGACTGCCCCTGCATCAGCGCGGCCAAGGCCACAAGCACCCCAACCCCGAAGGCCGCCAGAAACCGGCCATGCCGGGGGGCAAGGCGGATCATCTAGCGCGGCCTGTGCACATGCGCGCTTTGCACCAGGCCGAAGCCCACCAGAAGCACCAGCATCGCCGACCCGCCGTATGAGAGGAGCGGCAACGGCACACCCACGACCGGGGCCATGCCCATCACCATCGACAGGTTGACCGCGATGTAGAAGAAGAAGTTCGCCGCCACCCCCACGATAAGTAGGGCAGAGAACCGGTCGCGGTTCTGGAAGGCGGCCACCAGGCAGAACCCGATGATCAGCGCGTAAAGGCCCAGAAGCGAGAAGGCGCCGATAAAACCGAATTCCTCGGCCAGGGTGGTGAAGATGAAGTCGGTATGCTTTTCGGGCAGGAAGTTCAGGCGCGACTGGGTGCCTTGCATGAAGCCCTTCCCGCTCCACCCTCCTGACCCCAGCGCGATCTTGGCCTGAATGATGTTGTAGCCCGCGCCAAGGGGGTCGGCGGTCGGGTCAAGGAAGGTGTCGATCCGGCGATACTGATAGTCATGCAGGAATTGCCAGGGCGTGCCGCGCAGGGTGAAGACCCCGACCACTGCCGACCCGACCAGCGCGATGACCGCGCCGAAATACCACAAGGATACGCCCGCCGCGAACATCACGGCCGCCCCGGCGAGGAGAAGAAGGATCGACGTGCCAAGGTTGGGCTGCATCAGGACCAGCACCGTGGGGGCCACCGTCAACAGGACCGGGATCAGCACATAAAGCGGGCGTGAGGTCTTCTTGCTGTCCAGCATGTCGTAGTAGGCGGCCAGCAGCATCACGAGGGTGAACTTCATCATCTCGGACGGTTGCAGGCGCAGGGGGCCGATGTCGATCCAGCGCTGCGCGCCCATCCCGACCTCACCCGTGAATTCAACGAAGATCAGCAGGACAAAGGACACGAGGTAAGCGATGCCCGACATGCTGCGCCAGAACCAGATCGGCACCATGGCGACGATGAACATCAGCACCATGCCAGCGACGAAGATCTGCGACTGCCGCCGCGCCCACTGGTCGAAGTCGCCCCCGGCAATGGAATACAGCATCAAGAGCCCGACCGAGGCGACAGCGGTGACCAGCACCACCAGCGGCCAGTTCATGAAGAGAACCTTGCGAAAGCCGGTGGGGACCTCTTTCAGGCGGTATTCAAGGAAGCTCATTGCCTTATGCCCTTGTCCGAACCGGGGTGATCCCGGTGACCGGGTCGCGCAAGGGAAGTTCGTTCAGCATGCTTTCGATCCGGCCGCGCTGGCTGGAAGGATAGGCGTCGAGCGACGGCAGGCCATCGGAGAGCGCGCGCAGCAGGATGTCGCGCGCGATGGGGGCGGCGGCGGTGGACCCTCCCCCGCCATGTTCAACCACCACCGAAATCGCGTAGCGCGGCGCGTCATAGGGGGCGTAGCCGACGTAAAGCGCATGGTCGCGGCGGTTCCACGGCAGATCATCGTTCGAGATCACGCCGGATTCGCGCTCGGCTGCAGAAATGTTGCGGACCTGGCTGGTGCCGGTCTTGCCCGCCATCACCAGTGTCGGGTCCACGATGCGGCTTGACTTGGCGGTGCCGTGTTCGCCGTTCACCACCTCATACATGCCCTGTTGCACGGCGGCGAGGTGTTCGGGCGTCAGCCCCAAAGGCGGGGCCTCGGGCACGGGCAGGGCCTGGTCGTTGACCATCCGCACCAGCCGGGGCGACACGGCGCGTCCGCTGGCAATCCGCGCGGTCATCACTGCCAGTTGCAGGGGCGAGGTCAGGACATAACCCTGCCCGATGCTGGCGTTGATCGTGTCGCCGATGCGCCAGTCTTGCTTGTGACGCTCCATCTTCCAGGCCTTGTCGGGCATGATGCCTTCGGTGACCGCGCTCATCGGCAGGTCAAAGCGATGGCCAAGGCCAAGGCGGCGGCCCATCTCGGCGATCTTGTCGATGCCGACCTTCTGGGCGATGTCGTAGTAGTAGACGTCACAGCTTTCGCTAAGGCTGCGCTGCAGGCTGACGGTGCCGTGGCCCGCGCGTTTCCAGCAGTGGAACCGGCGGCCGCCAAATTCGATGTAGCCCGGGCAGCTGACGCGGGTGTCGGCGGTGATGACGCCTGCCTCCAATGCGGCAAGTGCGGTCACCATCTTGAAGGTGGAGCCCGGGGGATAGGCGCCGGAGACGGTCTTGTTGGCGAGGGGGCGGTGGTCGTCCTCCATCAGGACGTTATAGTCGGTGTGGCTGATCCCACGGACGAAAAGGTTCGGGTCAAAGGACGGGGACGAGGCGATGCAGATGATGTCGCCGTTCGTCACATCCATCACCACGGCGGCGGCGCTTTCTTCGCCCAGACGGGCCTGGGCGAAGTTCTGCACCTCGGCGTCGATGGTCAGGCGGATGTCGGTGCCGGGGTCGCCTTCCTCACGCTCCAGCTCGCGCATGACGCGGCCGGCAGAGTTCACTTCGATCCGCTTGGTGCCAGCGCGGCCGCGCAGGGTGTCTTCCATCCAGCGTTCGACGCCGATCTTGCCGATCTGGAATTTGGGGATCTTGAGCAGAGGGTCGGGGGTCTCCAGCGCCTCAAGGTCTTTTTCGCTGACCGGGCCGACGTAGCCCACCACATGCGCAAAATCGGTGTCGAGGGGGTAGCGCCGCGACAGCCCCACCTCAGGCACCACGCCGGGCAGGGCGGGGGCGTTGAGGGCAACCTTCGAGAAATCCTCCCAGGTCAGGCGTTCGGCCACGGTAACGGGCACGAAGGCCCGCAGCGCCTTGACCTCTTCGATGGTGCGCTCAAGCTCATCGGGGGTGATCGGGATGATCCCGGCCAGACGGCGCAGGACAAGGTCGACGTCGCCTGCCGCCTCACGCGTGATGACGACGCGGTAGTTCTGTTCGTTCCCGGCGATGACCTTGCCGTTGCGGTCCTGGATCAACCCGCGTTCGGGGGGGATCAGGCGGATGTTGATGCGGTTCTCTTCAGCCAGAAGCTTGAATTCGTCGGCCTGGTCGACCTGCAGGTAGCGCATCCGCACGCCCAGAACGGCCACCATCGCCGCCATCGCGCCGCCCATCATCATGGTGCGGCGGGTCAGGGTGCGGGCCGCGTCTTCGGTTTCGCGTGCGCTGCGCCTCACAACCGCCTCCCGAAATCATCCACTTCGCCCATGGCGGGCTTGCGCAGGTCAAGGACCATCCGCGACAGGGCCACCACCAGGGGATAAAGCGCAATCGACCACAGATATTGCACGATGGCAAAGCCGAAGGCCGGCTGCGGCACGAAGGCCACCGCCAGCGCCAGCCGGTAGGCCAGCACCATGCCCAGCATCACGCCGGCCACCAGCATCCATTCCACGACGAAGTTCAGCTCGCGCGTCAGGGCCACGCGGCTGCGCAGGAATTCGGTCGCGAGGATGACAATCGCGGTCCAAAGGCCGGGGGGGCGCATCAGGATCAGGTCCTCGGCCAGCATTACAAGCAGGATCATCGGCATCGGCAGGAATTCGGGGCGGCGGACGACCCAGGCCATGATCAGGCACAACAGAAGGTCGGGCCCCGGCAGGCTGCCCGGCGCATGGCCAAGCGGCAAGAGCCGTAGGAACAACAGCAGCAGCGCAAGCGCCAGGAAAAGCGCGCGAAAGACCCAGTGCGCTTGGCGCCAGAAATCACCCATCGCCGGCCCCTGCATCAGCGCCTTCGGCGACACCGGAACCCGCCGCCTCGACATCGCCGCCTTCGGTTTCCGCAGGCTGCGCGCCTGCCGCCGATTCCAGCGCCGCGGCCGAGGTGTCGGGGAGGGGCAGCAGAACCGGAGGGGCCACCAGATTGCCGGGGTCGGTGATCGGCGCAAGCTCATGGCTGCGCAACACGCGCAGGAACTCCAGACGCTGGTAATCTGCCGCCAACACCACGCGCAGCCGCTTGTCAGTGCCCAGCGCCACCTGACCGACCAGAAGCCCTGCCGGGAACACGCCGCCATCGCCCGAGGTTACGACGCGGTCACCGGGGCGCACCTCATCGGTATCTTCAATGAATTCCAGCGGCGGCAGGGGGGAGTTGTCGCCCGACAGAAGCGCCTTTTGCCCCGAGGGCTGGATCGTCACCGGGATGCGGCTGTTGCTGTCGGTGACAAGGATCACCCGCGCCGTACGTTCGCCGACGCCCGAGATGCGGCCCACCAGACCGATGCCGTCCATCGTGGCCCAGCCGTCCCGGATGCCGTCACGTTCGCCCACGTTCAGCAGGACCGACTGGCGGAAGGGGCTGCCGCTGTCGGCCATCACCACGCCGGTGACATGGGTGAACTTCGGGTCAAGCCGGACGTTGTTCAGGTCCAGCAAGCGCGCGTTCTTCTGTTCCAGCTGCAGCGCGGCCTCTTTCCAGGCCTTCATCTGCTGAAGTTCCCGCTTCAGCTCCTGGTTCTGTTCGTAGATGCGGGTGTAAGACTGGAAGTCATCCACCATGCCCGCCACCATGGTGACCGGGCGCATCGCCCAATCAAGGTTGGGAACCACGGCGTCGATCAGCCCGGCGCGGAAGCGTTCCACGCGGGGACTGTCGATCCGCCAAAGCAGGAACAGGCCAAGCAAAAGCAGCACTGCGATTCCGACCAGCAATCGGCGCAGCGGGCGCGAGAACTCTTCCGGTCCTATGCGGATCTTCGCCAAAGCCTAGCCTTTCCCGACGGCGCACCGGGCGCCAGCCTGAGGTATCCTGTGATCCCAGGTTTCCCAGGACCTAGGTATCGTAGTCGATCACATGCCGAAGCTGCTTCTCATATTCCAGCGCTTTCCCGGTCCCGAGGGCAACACAATTCAGTGACTCATTGGCCACCGAAATCGATAGGCCGGTCTGTTCGCGCAAGGAAAGGTCAAGGTCACCCAGAAGCGCACCGCCACCGGTCAGCATAACGCCACGGTCCACGATATCTGCCGCAAGGTCCGGGGGCGTGGCTTCCAGCGCCTGCATCACCGCATCGCAAATCTGCTGGACAGGTTCTGCAAGGGCTTCGGCAACCTGGGCCTGGTTGATCTCGGTTTCCTTCGGGACACCGTTCAAAAGGTCGCGGCCGCGAATGGTCATCGACGCGCCGCGCCCGTCATCGGGCATCCGCGCCGTGCCGATAGAGGTCTTGATCCGTTCGGCAGTGCTTTCGCCGATCAACAGGTTCTGGTGGCGGCGAAGGTAGTTCACGATCGCCTCATCCATCCGGTCACCGCCAACGCGGACGGAGCGGGCATAGACGATATCACCCAGCGACAGAACCGCGACTTCGGTCGTGCCGCCGCCGATGTCGACGACCATGTTGCCGGTGGGTTCGGTGATCGGCATCCCCGCCCCGATGGCCGCTGCAATCGGTTCGGCAATCAGACCGGCGCGCTTGGCCCCGGCGGACAGCACCGACTGGCGGATGGCGCGCTTTTCGACCGGGGTCGCGCCATGGGGGACGCAGACTATGATCTTGGGTTTCGAGAAGGTCGACCGTTTGTGCACCTTGCGGATGAAGTGCTTGATCATCTCTTCCGCGGCTTCAAAGTCGGCAATCACGCCGTCACGCATTGGGCGGATCGCCTCGATCGTGCCGGGGGTGCGGCCCAGCATCAGCTTGGCATCCTCGCCCACCGCCAGCACGACCTTCTTGCCGTCCTTCACATGGTAGGCCACGACCGAGGGTTCGTTCAGCACGATCCCCTTGCCACGGATGTAGACAAGCGTGTTCGCCGTGCCGAGGTCAATCGCCATGTCAGACGAGAATAGGCCGGAAAACAGGCCGGAGAAAATCGACATCCTGAAGGGTCCCCACATGCAGGCAGTATGTCCCGGCGACTCACGGTCGAAGGCGGGCGCCTTCATATAAGGACCTGTGCAGGGGAACGAAAGACCTTGTAACACAGCGCGCGGAGGCCCGCCTACACAATCGCGTTCAGGCGGCAGCTTGCAGAAATCTGCTATTCTGCGCTGGTTCGGCAGCTGCTGGTGCAAGGCAATTGACCTAAACGAACCTTGGGCTGATCCTGCGGTCAGACAGGCGTCTGGCGGGGGTGGAAAATGGCAGGTGTTTCGGGGCAGGTGGCACTGGTCACGGGGGCCGGATCGGCGGGGGGAATCGGCTTTGCCATCGCCCGGGCGCTGGTGGCAGGCGGGGCAAAGGTCTGCATCACCGCCACCAGCCCGCGGATCCATGACCGGGCGGCAGAGCTTGGGGTGATGGCCCATATCGCCGACCTGACAGACCCGGCTCAGGTGGCCGGGCTCTTCGCGGCGGTCGAGGCGCGGCTTGGTCCGGTCAGCGTGCTCGTCAACAACGCGGGCATGGTCCAGACCGGCAAGCGGGTAAAGCGCGAGCATCTGGCCGACTGGTCGGATGCCGCCTGGGCGCATCACATGGCGTTGAACATCAACACCACTTTCCACTGCTGCCGCGCCGCCCTGCCAGGGATGGCGGCGCGCGGCTATGGCCGGATCGTCAACATCAGCTCGGTCACCGGGCCGGTGGTGACCATCGACGGCAGTTCCGCCTATGCCACGGCGAAAGCGGCGGTGACCGGGATGACGCGGTCGATTGCGTTGGAGTATGGGACCCATGGCATCACCTGCAACGCGGTCCTGCCGGGATGGATCGCCACGGCAAGCTCCAGCCCGGGCGAGATTCGCGCGGGCAAGCGCACCCCCGCCGGTCGCCCCGGCACGCCGGATGAGGTGGCGGCGTGTGCGGTGTTCCTGGCGTCGGCCGAGGCGTCTTACGTCTCCGGTGCAATGCTGGTTGTGGACGGCGGCAACACGCTGCAAGAGATGAAGGGTGCGTAGTTCGGTCGACCATCAGAAAGCCTGACTGGTTTCTTCACCGGCGGAAGATCAAACTTGCCCCGGTCGCATAGCCCGGACGGATCATGACGCGCCTTCTTCCCACCCTTGCCGCCCTCTGTGCATCATCCCCAGCCCTTTCCGCCACCGCAGAGCATTGGACCCGGGCCTTTTCGACCCCGCTGTTCATGCTGGCGTTTGTCTGGCCTGTGCTCTTCATCGCCCTTGGCGCTGCGGCCATCCTGCGGCTGACCTTCTACGCCCGCCGACCGCGCAGCGAGGAACTGCCGCTCTGGCCCTTCCTTGCGCTGGTCGCCTGCGCGATGCCGGCTCTGTACCTGATGACGGAAAGCAGCGTCCCCCCTCCTCGCCTTCTGGCCTGGCCTCATGGCCGTGACCCTGCTCTGGCACGGGCGCGAACGGGCCAAGGGCAACGCGGGCCTGCGCCGCGCTACCCCCGTCGCCAGGGCCCTGACCCTAGCCGCCCTTGCCCTTGTGTTTTGGCAGGTCGCCACCGCACTGGCGAAGGCCGCCCTCTTCGCGCAGGTCACCCTGTCGCCCCCCGGCCCCGGAGAGCCGCCCTTCGCCCGGCCCTTCGACGGCACGAAATACGCTCGTCCCCTGACCGCCGACGATCGCCTTGCCCTCGCGCGGTTCCCCGACCCGGCCGCCTGCCTGCAGCCGGGCGCTGACCCCGCCACGTCCGAAGGTTCGGCGCGGATGGACTGGGACCGCATCACTGCACAGGCCGAGGCAGAGGTCTGCCTTTTCCGCCTCCTCGCCTCTCTCCCCGACGGGATGTCCGGCTTTACGGCCTTTGCCACGGCGCAAGGTTTCACGGTCGATGAAGACGCCTTCAGCCCAACCACCCCTTTTGTCGAAAGGGATAGAACCCTGCGCGTCACGGCAAGCTGGTCTTTGCGCCGGAACGGCCCGAGATTCCCCACAGGCGGCCTGATCCGCATCCTGCACGCCATTCCTTACGGCATGAACGTCCACGCCACTTACGCCCCGGACGGCCAGCACCTGCTGCATGTCCAGATCGACTTCAGCACGCTTTGACTGGCGTGCGGGCTAGACCTGCACCGCCCCAGGCGCTAGACGCAGCCCATGACCGACACCTCCTTTCTTCCCGGCGTTCCCGCCGAGGCCGTCCTTGCCGCCCTTGGCCGCCTTCCGGGCAGTGACCTTGCCAGCCCGGACTCTTCCTCGGCCCTGGTGGCCAATACCTTCGGCTGGTTTCTGGATCGCCCGCGTCAGCTGCTGCCCTTTCCCGGTGTGCCAATGGGCTTGCCGGAAACGGTGGAGCTGGGGGTGGAGATGCAACTGCCGATGCGCGGGGTGCGCCATCCACGGGTGGATGCGCTGGTGACCACGCCGACGACGCTGGTCGGGATCGCGTCGAAACGCTATCAGCCCTTTCGCCCGGCCAAGGCCGTGGCGTTCACCGAACCTTTCGACGCCCGCGACTGGGGCCCCGGCATGGCGCGCTTTGGCGCAATGCGCAAAGCGTTGATGGAGGGTCGGCAGACATATCAGCACCTCGACGCGGTGACGCTGGTCAAGCAGGCCTATGGCTTGCGGACCCAAGCGGTGAAGCGCGCGCGGGGCGCGGTGCTGGTTTACCTGCATGCCGAGCCGCAGAATTGGGCCAGCGGCAAGCCTGTGGACCCCAAGGCCATCGCCCGCCACAGGACCGAGGTTGCCAGCTTTGCCCGCGCCGTGAAGGGCGACGATGTGACCTTTGTGGCGCTGACCTGGGCCGAGCTTCTGGCGCAATGGTCAAAAACCCCAGCGCTTGTCGCGCATACGGCGGCAGTGAAGGGCTGGTTCGGCGGGCTTTGACTGCTGACCGGTCCCTGCCGTCCCTCAGCGCCGGAGCCAACCAGCGAAGAGGGACTGCAAGGACCGATGAGCGGCGCTATTCGCCGTGGTAGCTGACGGTCTTCACATCCTCACCCGGGGCGGTTTTTTGCCGGCGGATGATCAGGCGGTTGAGGGCGTTAATGTAGGCCTTGGTGCTGGCCACGATCGTATCGGTATCGGCGGAAGAGCCGGTGACGATGCGGCCATCCTCTTCCAACCGGACCGAAACCGTTGCTTGCGCGTCGGTGCCCTCGGTTACCGCATGGACCTGATAGACCTGCAGGCGTGCTTTATGCGGGAAGAGCATCTTCACACACATGAAGGCCGCATCGACCGGGCCGTCGCCGGTGGCGTCAATGTGATGGTCCTTGCCGTCGATGGTCAGCACCATTTCGGCCTCTTGCGGGCCATCCGTACCACAGACCACGCGCAGTTTTTTCAGCTGCAGGTATTCGTAGGCGTCGTTGGTCTGTTCGTCGGAGACGAGCGCGATCAGGTCGTCGTCGTAGACTTCCTTCTTGCGGTCAGCGAGCGCCTTGAACCGGACGAAGACGTCATTCAACTGGTTATCGGCCAGATCAAAGCCAAGATCCTTGAGCTTGGAGCGCAGGGCAGCGCGGCCCGAATGTTTGCCCATCGTCAGGTTTGCCTGGGAAAGCCCGATATCTTCGGGCCGCATGATCTCAAACGTCTGGACGTTCTTGAGGACCCCATCTTGATGGATGCCGGATTCATGCAGGAAAGCGTTCTTGCCAACGATGGCCTTGTTGAACTGAACCGGAAAGCCCGAGACCTGAGAGACGCGGCGCGAGAGGTTCATTATCTTCGTGGTGTCGATCCCGGTGCGGAACGGCAGGATGTCATTGCGGACCCGCATCGCCATCACGACTTCTTCGAGGGCCGTGTTGCCCGCGCGTTCGCCGAGGCCGTTGATCGTGCATTCGATCTGGCGGGCGCCAGCCTCAACTGCAGCCAAAGAGTTGGCGGTCGCCATGCCAAGGTCATTGTGGCAGTGGGTGGCGAAGATGATGGTGTCTGCGCCTGGCACGCGGTCGAGGAGCATCTTGATGATCTTCGCCGACTCCATCGGGTAAGTGTAGCCGACGGTATCGGGGATGTTGATCGTGGTGGCACCAGCCTTGATCGCGATTTCGACGACGCGGCAGAGGTAGTCATGTTCGGTGCGGGTCGCATCCATCGGAGACCACTGGACGTTGTCGCAAAGGTTGCGGGCATGGGTCACGGTGTCGTGGATCCGCTCGGCCATCTGGTCCATGTCGAGGTTCGGGATCGCGCGGTGGAGGGGCGAGGTGCCGATGAAGGTATGGATGCGCGGGGATTTGGCATATTTCACAGCCTCCCAGCAGCGGTCGATGTCCTTGAGGTTGGCGCGGGCGAGGCCGCAGATCGTGGAGTTTTTCGCGCGTTTGGAGATCTCCGACACGGCGGCGAAATCACCTTCCGAGGCGATGGGAAACCCCGCCTCGATGATGTCGACGCCCATTTCGTCCAGAAGGCCGGCAATCTCCAGCTTTTCCTCATGCGTCATGGTCGCGCCGGGGGACTGTTCGCCGTCGCGCAGCGTGGTGTCAAAGATGACAACCTTGTCTTGCTTGGTCATGGGTCTGATCCTTGTTTCTTAGCCTGAGAGCGTTGGGCGCTTGTCACCTCTGAGCGGTCGCGCCCGGGGGCACGCTCAGAGGCGGCTAAGAAGGAGGAGGCCAAGGGGCAGTGCGGGGCTGGTTGCCCCGGTGGCTGCATGGATATGGCGGTCCTTGGTCATGGCGCGATCATACGGGGGAAATCGGCGAAGGGAAGGGGGTTTATCCTGAAAGGGGGAGCCGTTTGCGGGGCCATCGAGACCCCGCAAACGGCGCTGCCGGGGGATGGGTTTGTGGCGGCTGGGCTTGGGGCGGGTCGGGGAGCCTCCGGCGGGAGTATTTGTAGAAAAGAGCAAGCCATGGTCGTGGTGGTCTGGCGGTCTATCTGAGGGGCGACAGAACAGGCGGGGTTGGGATGCGGTCTTTGGTGGTTGGGGCGTCGGGCGGGATTGGCGCGGCGCTGGTGTCGGCGCTGGCCCTCCGCGGTGAGGTGGTGGGGTTGTCGCGGCGGGGCGACGGGCTGGATGTGACGGATGAGGCCTCGGTCGCGGCGGCGCTGGGGCGGCTGGAGGGGGTGTTCGACCTGGTGGTGGTGGCCACGGGGGCACTGATCATTGACGGCGTTGGGCCGGAGAAGTCGCTGCGCGCGGTCTCGGCGGAAGGGCTGGCGGTGCAGTTTGCGCTGAACGCGATTGGGCCAGCGTTGGTGATGAAGCATGGCTTGCGGCTGCTGCCGCGCGATCGGGTGGCCCGGATGGCGGTGCTGTCGGCGCGGGTGGGGTCGATCGGGGACAACGGGCTTGGCGGTTGGTACGGCTACCGCGCAGCGAAGGCGGCGTTGAACCAGTTGTTGCGGACGGTGAGTGTCGAGGCGACGCGGACCCATCCGCAATCTGTGCTGGTGGCCTTGCATCCTGGGACGGTGGAGACGGCACTTGCGCCAGCGCACCGGGCGGGGCACCCGGCGATGCCTGCGGCAGAGGCTGCGGGGCATCTGTTGACCGTGCTGGAGGGGTTGGGTCCGACGGATACTGGCGGGTTCTACGACTGGCAGGGCAAGGTCGTGCCATGGTGAGGCTGGTTCTGGTTCTGGGCGATCAGCTGACGCCTTCCCTCGCTGCGCTGAAGGCCGCTGACAAGGCGCGCGATGTGGTAGTGATGGCCGAGGTCATGGGCGAGGGGACCTCTGTGCCCCATCACCCGCAGAAGATTGCGCTGATCCTGGCCGCGATGCGGAAGTTCGCTGTTGCGTTGGAAGGCGAGGGGTGGCGGGTCGCCTATACCCGGCTGGATGACGCGGCGAATTCGCAGACCATTTCAGGGGAGTTGCTGCGGCGAGCCTCGGAATTCGGTGCCTCGGAGGTGCTAGCGACCAAGCCGGGCGAATGGCGCGTATTGCAGGACCTTGAGGATCTGCCGCTGTCGGTGACTGTACTGGAGGACGACCGCTTCATCGCGACGGAGCTGGAGTTTGCGGCCTGGGCGGATGGCCGAAAGCAGCTGCGGATGGAATGGTTTTACCGCGACATGCGCCGGAAGACCGGGCTGATGATGGAGGGTGACAAACCCGCGGGCGGGCAGTGGAACTTTGACCACGACAACCGCAAACCGGCGAAGGCCGACCTATTGCGTCCCCGCCCCAGCGATGTGGCACCGGACGCGGTGGTGGAGGAGGTACTGGCACTGGTCGAGGCGCAGTTCCAGCATTTCGGCCGACTGCGCCCGTTCCGCTGGGCAACGGACCGGGCGGGGGCTTTGGCGGCGCTGGCGGAGTTTGTGGCCGAGCGCCTGCCACGGTTCGGTGACGAGCAGGACGCGATGCTGGAGGGGGAGGCGTTTCTGAGCCATGCCGTGATCTCGCCCTATCTGAACCTTGGGCTGCTGGGGCCGATGGAGGTGTGCCTGGCGGTCGAGGATGCGTGGAAGGCGGGCCGCGTGCCGATCCAGGCGGCGGAAGGGTTCATCCGGCAGGTGATCGGCTGGCGGGAATTCGTGCGCGGTATCTGGGCGCTGGAGGGGCCGGGGTATCTGGAGCGGAACGCCCTGGGCCATAGCCGCGCGCTGCCGGCGGTGTACTGGGGGGGCGAGACGCGGATGGCCTGCATGAAGGCCGCCGTGGGGCAGACGCGGGACCTGGCCTATGCCCACCACATCCAGCGCCTGATGGTGACGGGGAACTTCGCGCTACTCGCCGGGGTGGACCCTGCGCAGGTTCATGAATGGTATCTGTCGGTCTATGTCGACGCGTTCGAATGGGTCGAGGCGCCGAATGTGATCGGGATGAGCCAGTTTGCCGACGGCGGGGTGCTGGGGTCGAAACCCTATGTGTCGTCGGGGGCCTATATCGACCGGATGTCGGACCACTGCGGGGGGTGTGCCTACAAGGTGAAGCTGAAGGTGGGCGAGGGGGCCTGCCCATTCAACCTGCTTTACTGGCACTTCCTGGACCGGCACCGCGAGAGGTTCCGGTCAAACCCGCGGATGGGGCAGATGTATCGGGTCTGGGATGGGATGGAAGCGGGTCACAGGGAGGCGGTTCTGACGGGGGCCGCAAAGGTGCTGGAACGGTTGGATGGGGGGGAGGTTGTTTAGGTGTCCCGGGCAGGGACGGGGGGCGAGGGTGTTGGATTTCAAAGGGTTGAGGGCGGCGTTAGCGAGTTGTTAGGGAGTTTTGGTCCTGGAAGAGGGTTTGGGACGGCTGCTGCTTGGCCGCGTGGGCCGTTGGTTCGTGCCGATTAGGCTGAGGCCGAACGGACCTTTTCGGGCGGAAAGTGCAGGCTGTTTGGGACGATGCGTTGAGAACGCCCTGCGTTCTTGGCGGGGGTGTTAGTGTTGGTCAGGGGTTTTGGACTAGTTGGGATTTTTCGGACAGATGTTGCGCATGGCGCATATCGAAGCGGTGGGTTGGCACCCACCCTACGGCTTGCTCAGCCAGAGATGAGTTTTCCCGCGGCGATTTTTTCGTTGAGTTCGTCCGACAGCGCAACAGTGGCGGGAATGTCGACGCCATAGGCTGGACCGGAAAACACGTTTCCATAGCGCTCCAGCGCGGTAAGAACAAATGCAAGAGCGACTTCTTGCTGCGCTTCCGTTTCAAAGCCATTCGAATTCGTGAGCATCTGATGTCTTTGATGCTGCGGTCGCTTGATGCCTTGGCGAGCATCGTCCCAGCCGGTGTAATAGACCAATGGCCTGCCAATATCTTCGATTATCCAGTGAAACTTTGGATGGGTCTCTGGAACGCCAGAATGCTCTCTCAGTTGTTGGGTCGTGATCTGAATTTTGCGGCCAGCTATGTTAAGGATCAACAGTCGTTGAATGTCTCCCAGCTCAGCCCTGAAGATCACCTGAAGAAACAGGCCTAGGTCCGTTGTCACCACACACTCAGTGACTGCATCAAACCAGAATGTGATCCCAGTTTCAGAGACATAGCGATCTGCCAGTGAAGTGTCACGGTCTGGATAAGTCGGAAACTGGAATGGTTCGTTGTCTACAAGGCGAAGGTCCTTGTTTTCCATCTTCCAAGGATCCTTGTCTTCAGTGTGTCGAGGTGTCTTGCGACTTGGTTCGGCCATTACCCCTATTGGGAGGCAAGTTCTGCGCGATGCTATCGCGCCAAGTCACGCAGGGCAGCAAGTTAATACACTCATCATTTGCCGCCCTTTCCCGTTCCATTTCGTGAAAGCCAGAGTGAATAGAAGAAGGCCGTCGCTGACACATACAGAAACGGGAAGATGAAGTAATAAATCCAAACGGGATTGCCGAGTAAAAACCTTGTAAGCTCCAGCGGAAGGCCTATGGCGCAGATTGCGGCGCCGACTTTGAGCGGGCTTCTGAACCACTCTTTCGTAGGACTGAACCGCACGGGGTGGCCTCCACGACCGTCAGGGGTTGGGGGCGGGGTCAGGGGTGGCTTCTGCCGGGGCTTCGACGGTGGCTTCTGCGGCCCCCTCCTCCACCACCGGTGGGGCGGTCAGGATGCCGTTTTGCCAGATGCCCTCGGCTACCTCACCACTCGCGTAGGTCAGTTTGCCTTGCCCCTCACGCCGGCCGGCTTTGAAGGTGCCAACGTAGACGTCGCCTGAGGGGTAGGTGGCCACGCCCTGGCCTTCGATCTGGCCGGCGATCCATTGGCCGGTGAAGCGGTAGCCGTCGGTCTGGGTGAACTCGCCGTCGCCGTTCCGAAGGCCAGCCTTGAAGCCGCCTTTGTAAAGGCTGCCATCGGGGTAGACCGCCGCGCCGATGCCTTCGCGCTGGCCGTCGATCCAGTCGCCCTCATAGCGGTAGCCGTCGGGGTGGGTCATTGTGCCGGTGCCGTGGGGTTGGGCGTTGCGGAAGGCGCCCTCATACACACGGCCATCGGCGTAGGTGGCGCGGCCCTGGCCGGTGATCACACCCGCCACCCATGCGCCCTGGTAGGTAGAGCCGTCGGGATAGGTGATCGCCCCGGTGCCGCTCGGCTGGTCGCCGCGCATGGCGCCGACATAAACCGCGCCGTCGGGATAGGTGATGGAGCCGGTGCCCTCCATCCGGCCTTCAACCCAGGAGCCTTCGTATTTGAAGCCGTCCGGGGTGGTGAAGGTGCCGGTGCCGTGGCGGCGGTCCTTGACCCAGCCGCCCTCATAGACATCGCCGTTGGCATGGGTCAGTTTGCCCTGGCCTTCACGCTGGCCGTTGACGAAGGCGCCCACGTAGACGTCGCCGTTCGGCTGGGTCAGGCTGCCGGTCCCGTTGATCTGGCCATCGGCCCAGTCGCCATCGTAGATCAGCCCGTCCGGCATGGTCAGCTTGCCTTGGCCCGCCCGCTGGCCCCGGACGAGGGTGCCGTCATAGGTGGCCCCATCGGGGTAGGTGATCTTGCCGATGCCTTCCTTGGCGCCCAGCACCCATTGGCCGTCATAGGTATAGCCCGAGGGGTTGGTCAGCTTGCCCCGACCATTGTGGACGCCATTGGTGAAGCTGCCCTCATAAACCGAGCCGTTGGCATAGCGGGCGACGCCCTGGCCGGTCATCTGGCCCTGGACCCAAGTGCCCTCGTAGGTGCGGCCATCGGGGGCGGTGATCTTGCCCTGGCCGTCCGGCTGGCCGTTCAGGAAGGCGCCTTCGTAGACCGAGCCATTGGGATAGCGGGCGGTGCCCTGGCCGGTAATCTCACCCTCGATCCAGTCGCCGGAGTATTCAAAGCCCGAAGGCAGGCGGTAGGTGCCGGTCCCGTGCTGGCGGCCGTCCTTGAAGGTGCCCTCATAGACCGAGCCGTCATCGTATTGCTTGGTCACGACCTCACCGTCCTGAGCGAAGGCGGGGGTGGCGGCAAGAAGCAGCAGCAAGGCAAGGCGGCGCATGGGCGATTCCCGCAAGGTGAACAGGCGGTGAGGGTAAGGGGGCGGCGGGGGTGTGACAAGCTGTGCCTCGGATGTGGGTCTGCGGCGGGGTGGGTTTCCCTTGGGCGGCAACCTGCTAGAACAAGCACATGTGATGGGGGACCCCGATGACCGACACGTTCCGTCTGATGCTGGCGCAGTTGAACCCGACCGTGGGCGACATTGCCGGGAACATGGCAAAGGCGCGCGAGGCCTGGGGGAAGGCCAAGGCGGCGGGGGCCGACATGCTGGCCCTGACCGAGATGTTCGTGACTGGCTACCAGACCCAGGACCTGATCCTGAAGCCCGCCTTCGTGAGTGCGGCGTTGGCAGCAGTCGAGGGGTTGGCGGCGGACTGTGCGGATGGCCCGGCCATCGGGATCGGCGGGCCGGTGCGGATGGGCGGGCGGCTTTACAACGGGTATTTCGTGCTGCAGGGCGGCAAGGTTTCGGCCCGGGTCCTGAAGCACCATCTGCCGAATGACGCGGTGTTTGACGAAAAGCGGGTCTTCGCCTCGGCCGATGTGCATGGGCCTTATGTGGTGAACGGGGTCAGGATCGGGACGCCGATCTGTGAGGATGCCTGGCATCCGGACGTGGCGGAAACGCTGGCCGAAACGGGGGCGGAGATTTTGCTGATCCCCAACGGCTCGCCCTATCATCGGGGCAAGCCGAACCTGCGGCTGAACCTGATGGTGAGCCGGGTGGTGGAAACGGGGCTGCCGCTGGTCTACCTGAATATGGTCGGTGGGCAGGATGACCAGGTGTTTGACGGGTCTTCCATGGTGCTGAACCCTGGTGGGCGCTTGGCGGCGCAGTTGCCGCAGTTTGATGAGGCGCTGGTGATGACAACCTTCCGGCGCGGGGCCGAGGGGTGGGAGGCGGATCAGGGCGAGATCAGTGAAATCCCCCCGATTGGCGAAGCGGATTACCGGGCCTGCGTGATGGCGCTGGGCGACTATATGCGCAAGACGGGCTTCAAGAAGGCGCTGCTGGGCCTGTCTGGCGGGATCGACAGTGCCATCGTCGCGGCGATGGCGGTGGATGCCTTGGGGCCGGAGAATTTGCGCTGCGTGATGCTGCCGTCGGAGTTTACCAGCCAGCAGTCGCTGGACCTGGCCACGGCGGCGGCGAAGGCGATGGGCTGCCGGTATGACACCGTGCCGATCACTGGCGCTCAGGGCGCGGTGGGCGAGGCGCTGGCGCCGCTGTTTGCAGGGACCGAACCGGGGATCACCGAGGAAAACATCCAAAGCCGCCTGCGCGGCGTGATGCTGATGGCCCTGTCGAACAAGTTTGGCGAGATGCTGCTGACCACCGGCAACAAGAGCGAAATGGCGGTAGGCTACTGCACGATCTATGGCGACATGAACGGCGGCTACAACCCGGTCAAGGACATGTACAAGACCCGCATGTTCCTGACCGCGCGCTGGCGGAACGAGAACCACCGCGCGTGGATGAAGGGCCCGCCGGGCGAGGTCATCCCCGAGGCGATCATTGCGCGCCCGCCGTCAGCGGAGCTGCGCGCCAACCAGCGCGACGATGACAGCCTGCCGCCCTATGAGGTGCTGGATGCCATCCTTGAGGGACTGGTGGAAAAGGAGCTGTCGGTGGCCGAGATCGTGGCGCTGGGTTTTGACCGAGCCACGGTGAAGAAGGTCGAACACCTGCTTTACCTTGCCGAATACAAGCGCTTCCAATCCGCGCCGGGGGTGCGGCTGACGCAAAAGGCCTTCTGGCTGGACCGCCGCTATCCGATCGTCAACCGCTGGCGCGACGATGGCTGAGGTGGTGGCGGTCAACCGATATGCGGTGCGCGATGCGGCGGCGTTTGACGCGGCGGTCGTGGCGCTTGCGGATCGGGTGCAGCGTGACGGCCATCCCGGCGTGCGGAGTTATGACTTCTACCGGATCACCCCGGACGAGGGCCGTGCCATTGTGGTCTACACTGGGCCTGAGGCCTGGGTCGGCCATCATGACATCATCATGTCCTGGCCCGAGATGGCAAGCTTGCGCGCCGCCGCTGATCTGGCTGCGGTCGATCTGCACGGCCCGATGACGGCGGCGATGCAGGGCTGGATCGACCGGATGGGTCTGGGAGCAAGGCTCCGGCATCTGGGCGAGGCGGTGGCGGGGTTCCGGCGTCCCGGCCCTTGAACTTGCCCTTTGGGTGGGCGGGATCGCCCGGTCGGCGAGACCCTTACCCTGTCATCGACCCGTCACCTCGATTGCGTTAACCTTTGGCGCATCGGCATGGGGAGGGATGACAAGATCCGATTGGCAAGCATTCTGGCGCTGTGCGCAGGCCCGGTGGGGGCGGAAACCCTGCGGGTGATGAGTTACAACATCTGGGGCGGTGGTGCCAACGAGGGCAAAGGCATCGAGGAAACCGTGGCCGCGATCCGTGCTGCGGGGGCCGATGTGGTGGGCCTGCAGGAGACGCGTCTGGAGCCCGACCCCTGCACCGCCGAGGCTTGTCCTGCGACAGGCGACAGCGTGGCCCCGGCGATTGCGGCGGCGCTGGGGTGGTATGTGCATGACCAGACGGCGGAAAACCCGGCGCTTTGGGCGAATGCCGTGATCTCCCGCTACCCCTTGGGGGCGCCGTCGCCGAATGATCTGGGCGTGCCCTTGGACGTGAACGGCAAGACGGTCTGGATCTTCAACATCCATCTGGATGATGAACCCTACCAGCCCTATCAGCTTTTGGGCATCGAATACGGCCCCGCGCCCTTTATCACCACCGAAGCCGAGGCGGTGCGCTTTGCGACCGAGACGCGTGGCCCGGCGCTTGACCTGCTAGCCTGGGATATGGCGATGGCTAATGGGGCGGCGGCGGTGTTCGTGACCGGGGATTTCAACGAACCGTCGCTGCAGGACTGGACGCCCGAGGCCGTTACGGCCGGGCAAAAGCCGGTGGCCGTTCGCTGGCCGACGACTGCGCGGCTGGTCGAAGAAGGGTTCATCGACGCCTATCGCGCGGTGCACCCCGACCCGGTGGCCAAGCCCGCCTACACCTGGACGCCGACTTATGATGAGGCGGCGACGGATGATCACCCCGACCGCATCGACTTTGTCTTCGTGCGCGGGGCGGGGCTGACCGTGACGGATGCCGCGATCGTGGGGGAAGACGGGCCGAGGAGCGACATCGTGGTCATGCCCTGGCCGTCAGACCACCGGGCGGTGGTGGCCGAGGTCAGTTTCTGAACGCGTGTGCGCCGGACTTTTGGAAAAGTCCGGACCGGAGCCTTTGAAGGCTCCGGCACGATCTCTTGCTAGACGCGTTTGACCGCACATTCCGGCAAAAGGCGCATGACGTCTTCGGGGCGGCAAAGCTGGGTGGCATCACTCATCACCGCGGCAGAGGCGGCGGCGGAACCGAGCGCCAGCGCCTCATCATTCGACTGGCCACGGGACAGAGCCAGGACGAAGGCCGCGACAAAGCTGTCACCGGCGCCGACGGTGGACTTGACCTTGACCTTGGCCGCCTTGGCGAAGATGCGGTGCTGGGCATCGGCCAGAACATTGCCTTCGGCGCCGCGCGCGATGATGACCATGCGGGCGACCCCGGCATGGACCAGTGATTGCGCGAAGCTGGCGGTGTCTTCGAGGGCGGGCAAAGGGCGACCGGCCAGCGCCTCACCCTCTTCGCCATCCATCCGCAGGACTTCCAGCCCCGGGATCGGGTGGCGCACGGCTTCGGTCAGGGCAGAGCCGGAGGTGTCAAGCACCACGCGGCTTTCGGGCATCGAGGCGGCGAGTTGCGCGGGGAAATCCAGCGGCACGCCGGGGGGCTGACTGCCCGAGATGACGGAAAGCCCGCCGGGCCGCGCGGTGGCGCGCAACAGGGTGAAGACGCGGGACCGCTCCGCCTCGCCCCAGACGGGGCCAGGCAGCATGAAGCGGAACTGCTTGCCGGTCGACGCCTCGTTCACGGTCAGGGACTGGCGGGTTTCGCCGGGGCCGAGGATCGAAAGGAAGGTCACCCCTTCGCCCCGGATCAGCCCGGCGAGGCGGTCGCCGGTCAGCCCACCGATAGCGACAAGGGCAAGGCTGTCCCCGCCCAAGGCCTTGATCGCGCGGGAAACGTTCAGGCCACCGCCGCCGGGGTCCAGCTGCGGTTCGGAGCAGCGCAGCTTGTGGCCGGGGATGATGTCATGCACCTCGGTCGCCATGTCGAGGGCGGGGTTGAGCGTCAGGGTCAGGATGGGGCTTTGGGTCATGCGGCACCTTTTGTTACCGCTATCATACCCCCTTGCGCTAGAAATGGAACTGCCCCCGACGCGGATCGCCGGGGGCAGGATGGGGGCAAAAGTTTTGGAAAACTTTTGCAAAATCCTTCGAAGGATTTTGGTCTCTGGATCAGCCGTTCAGCATCATCTGGTAGCTGGCAGGCACGTAGCGGAAGCCTTCGCCCTGCGCCTCGACATAGCCGAGACCCGGGAAGGGCATGTGGTAGCCGATGAAGGGGATGCGGTCAGCGGCGATCATGCCGAAGACCTGTTTGCGCGTCGCGGCGGCGGCGGCCTTGTCGGCGTCAAAGCGCACTTCCCAATCGGGGCGCTGCAGCGACCAGACGTAGTGGTTGGCGGTGTCGGCGGTGATCGCCAGGCGCTGGCCGTTCGATTCCACCGTGTAGATCATGTGGCCGGGGGTGTGGCCTGCCGCTGCCATCGCGGTGATACCGGAGACCGGGCTGCCGCCACCGTCAAGGAAGGTCATCTTGTCGTTCAGGGGCTTCACGTTCTTGTCAAAGCCTTCGTTGCCGGCGGTGGTCCAGTTGTTATGCTCGACGCTGCCGGTCACGTAGCGGGCGTTGGCAAAGGTGGGCGTCACACCGTCCGCGCCCATCAGGCCACCGATATGGTCGCCGTGCATGTGGGTCAGGACCACGACATCGACCATGTCGGCGGTCATGCCGGCTGCGGTCAGGGCGGCAAGGGTGCCTTCGGCGGCAAGGCCGGTGTCGAAAAGCACGATCTCGGCCCCGGTGTTGACCACGGTCGGGGTGAAGAAGGTCTGCGACATGTCGGCGGGGATGAAGTTCGCGGCGGAGAGGGCGGCGAAATCTTCAGGCGTGGCGTTGGTGCCGAAGGTTTCCTGCGGCTTGTCGCCAGCGCGGCTGCCGGCGAGGAGGGTCGTCACCTCAAAGGCGCCCAGCTTGAAGCGGTTCCAGGGGGCAAAGCCGGAGCCCTGCATCACCTCTTGCGCCTGGGCGGGGCGGGGCAGGAAACTGGCGGTCAGCGGCATGGCAAGGCCAGCGACAAGGGCCTGACGGCGAGAGATGGTGGACATGCGATCCTCCTGAAGGTTGCGATGCCCGTAAGGTTAGGGCCGTAGGCGGCGATGTCCGGTCACGGCTGCGTCAGGATGGGTGCAGGCATGCACAAGCCTTGTGCATGACGCGGGGTCAGGTCATTCCCACCAGGGGTCAATGCGGGCGATGTCTTCGTCCGACCAGCCGAAGTGATGCGCCAGTTCATGGACCACGATATGGGTGACCAACTCACCCAGCGACACGTTGCCCCGGTCGGCCCATTCATCCAGGATCGGGCGGCGGAAAAGCCAGATCACGTCTGGCTTGATCATCTGATCGCTGGTCGATTTTTCGGTCAGGGGGATGCCTTCGTAAAGGCCGGTCAGTTCGAACGGGTCGTTCAGGCCCAGCTCTTCGACCATCTCGTCTTCGGGGAAATCCTCGATCCGCAGGCGGATATGGGTGGCCGGTTCGCGGAAGGGCGCGGGCAGGGTCGAGATCGCCTCATGCGCAAGCTGTTCGATCAGGGCAAGCGAGGGGGCGATGGCGGAGGGGGCAAGGTTTGTCATCCTTCGAAGATAGGGGCCGGGAGGGGGAAGTGAAAGGGCGCGCGGGGCGGTAGGATGTGCTACCTTGCGCCAAGGCGTGGAAGGGCGGACCTGACGGAGGGTTTCGATGGCCACAGACGCAAAGACGACGGGCGCAGCCTTTGATCGTGCGGCCTTTCTGGACGGTATTGCCGACCCGGCCCGGCGCGACGAGGCGGACCGTTTGCTGACGATCTTTGCCGAAGCCTCGGGCTATCCGCCCCGGCTGTGGGGCGGGTCTATGGTGGGCTTCGGGCGCTATGCCTACCGCTATGACAGCGGGCATTCCGGCGAAAGCCTGGCTACCGGCTTTGCCGCCAGGAAGGCGGAACTGTCGATCTACATCCTGCCGGGTTACGCGGACTTCGGTGACATTCTGGCCCGGCTTGGCCCGCATCGGTTGGGGAAAGCCTGCCTTTACCTGAAACGGTTGGACCGGGTGGACGAAGGCGCCTTGCGCGACCTGATCCGCGCGGGGCTGGAGGATCTGGGCAAGCGCTGGACCATCCACCGCGTCTGACCCGGGCTTAGGGCAACGCCTGACCCGTCAGCGCGGCAGCGACGGCCGGGATGACGGTTTCGCGGTGACCCAGCAGAAGATGGCCGCCATCATCAAGCGCGATGAAGCGGGCACGGGGCAACTGGCCGGCCAGAAAGGTGCCGATCGGAAAGGGGTTGATGCCGTCATCACGGGCATGGATCACCAGGGTTGGTGCGGTGATCTGGCCAAGGTCGTAGCGCGCGGCGGGGTCAATCGCTGCGCCTTCGTTGGCAAGGCCGGGCAAGCGTTCGGTGACGGGCAGGAAGCCCCGGATGAGGGCCGCGACAGTGGCGGCCTCTGCCGGGTCCAGCGCTTGGCGCAGGGCGGGCGTCACGTCGAAGACCGGGTCCAGCGTGGTGGGGGACACGTGGATCAGCGCCCAGATCGGCAGGTCGGTCGCGAACAGCGCGCGGTAGGCCCAGGCGGGCATCGGCAGGTCTTGCGCGGCGGCAGTCAGGGGCGTGAACGGAGCAGAGGATAGCAGCGCCAGGCCGCTTACCCGGTCGGGATAAAGCGCGCCCAGTTGCAGAGCGGGGGGCACGCCGCCGGACATGGCGAGGACTCCGGCGCGGTCGATCCCCAGCGCGTCAAGCACGTCCACCAACGCCTCGGCCTGCGCGCGGGTGCTGGCGTCGGCGGGCAGGTCGGACCGCAGGTAGCCAAAGCGCGACACGGCGATCCAGCGATGCGCGCCGCTGCCGAACATCTGCGACAGAAGCAGCGCCTGGTCGTAGCCGCCGCCCGCACCGTGCAGGACAAGGACCGGCGGGCCGTCCCCTTGGATTGCCACCTCAACCTTGCCATGGCGGGTGTCGATCAGCTGGCTGCCCGCCGCAAGGTCAGCGCGCAGGCGGGCCATGTCGGTCTGGTAGGCGATCGCGACGGCCAGAGCGATGCCAAGAAGGGTGAGCGAGAGGATCAGAAGGATGGGGTTGCGCATGGACCTGCCAATAAGGTGCACTTGTCGCAAAGCCTGCGGCAGACAGGGACGGCTGTCGCTGATCAGGATCAACCAGGCGGCCCTTGGGCAACTGGACAAAACCGGGGCCATGTGACAGGGAAGGGCGCTTGAAGGAGCCCGTTCCCATGTCCAGCACCCCTGCCGTCACCACCCGCTTCGCCCCCTCGCCCACCGGGTGGATCCATGTGGGCAACCTGCGCACGGCGCTGATGAACTATCTGATCGCGCGGCAGAACGGCGGGACCTTCATCCTGCGGCTGGATGATACTGATCAGGAGCGGTCAAAGCAGGAATACATCGACGGGCTGAAGGCGGACCTTGACTGGCTGGGCATCCGCTATGACCGGATCGAACAGCAGTCCAAGCGCATGGCGCGCTATGCCGAGGCGGCTGAGGCGCTGAAGGTTTCCGGGCGGTTCTACGAGTGCTTCGAGACCCCGGTGGAACTGGACCTGAAGCGGAAAAAGCAGCTGAATATGGGGCGTCCGCCGGTCTATGACCGGGCGGCGCTGGCGCTGACCGAAGCGCAGAAACAGGCCTACCGGGATGAGGGGCGGCAGGGGTACTGGCGGTTTCAACTCGACCAGGAGCGGATCGAGTGGAAGGACGGGATCATCGGCGACATATCGATTGATGCGGCGTCGGTCAGTGACCCGGTGCTGATCAAGGCGGATGGGCAGGTCTTGTATACCTTCGCGTCCTCGGTCGATGATGTGGACATGGGGGTCACGCATATCGTGCGGGGCGCGGACCATGTGACGAATACCGCGACGCAGATCCAGATCATGAAGGCTTTGGGCGGGGTGCCGCCGACCTTTGCGCATCACAGCCTTCTGACCGGGCCACAGGGCGAGGAATTGTCCAAGCGCTTGGGCGTGCTGTCCTTGCGCGATCTGCGCGCGCGGGGGGTGGAGCCGATGGCGCTTTTGTCCCTCATGGCTCGGTTGGGGTCATCGAAGCCGGTGGAACTGGCTGGGTCGATGGATGAGCTGGTGGCGGGGTTCGACGTGGGGTCCTTCGGGGCGGCGCCGACGAAGTTCGACGCCGAGGATCTGTTCCCGCTGACGCGGCACCATGTGCAGGGGCTGCCCTTCGCGGCGGTTGCCGGGCGGATTGCTGCGCTGGGTGTGCCGGACGACATGGCCGAGGCGTTCTGGGCGGTGGCCAAGGGCAATATCACCGTGCTGGACGATCTGGGCCAGTGGTGGACGCTGTTCCGCGACGGGGCGGAGCCGGTGGTCGATGAGGCGGATCGCGATTTCGTGCGGCAGGCCTTGGGGCTGTTGCCTGCGCAGCCTTGGACGACTGCGACCTGGGGCGAGTGGACGGCAGCGGTGAAAGAAGCCACTGGCCGCAAGGGCAAGGATCTGTTCCGCCCCCTGCGCCGGGCGCTGACGGGCCGTGATGCGGGGCCGGAGATGGCGGATGTGATGCCGCTGTTGCGCAAGGTGCCAACGGTCTGATTGCTGGGCTGGCCCCGGGGGCTGTCTGCCCCCGGACCCCCGAGGATATTTGTGCAAATGTGAAAGGGCTTGGGCATGGCCGGGCCGCAGGGCAAATTCGTTGAGGGAAATCTGTTCCGGCATGTGTCGGTGATGGCTTTGACCTCATCGGTCGGGTTGATGGCGGTGTTCGTCGTTGACCTGATTAACATGCTTTACATCGCGATGCTGGGGCAGGCGGAGCTGGCGGCGGCGATTGGTTATGCCGGGGCGATCCTGTTCTTCACCACCAGTTTCGGGATCGGCATGTCGATTGCCGTGGGCGCGCTGGTGGCGCGGGCCTTGGGCGCTCGCGACCCGGATGCGGCGCGGGCGCGGGCGACCACGGGGCTGGTCTTGGGGTTCCTCTTCGGCTCACTTTTTGCAGCGGTGGTCTGGTTGGCCTTGGGGCCGCTGGTGGCGCTTTTGGGGGCTACGGGGCGCACGGCGGAACTGACGGTGGATTTCCTGCAGATCGTCATCCCTTCGCAGCCTTTGCTGATGGTGGGGATGATCGGCGGGGCGATCCTGCGCAGCCATGGTGATGCGCGGGCGGCGATGATGGCGACGGTCTGGGGGGCCTTGGCGACGGCTGTGCTGGACCCGATCCTGATCTTCGGTTTCGGCTGGGAACTGACCGGGGCGGCGCTGGGGTCAGTGGCCGCGCGAGTGGTGATCGCGGTCATGGCGCTGCGACCGATCACGGCGAAATACGGCGGGTTTGACCGGCCCTCGCCGGGGCAGGTGGTGGCCGACATGGGGCCGATCTGGGCGATTGCGGTGCCGGCGATCCTGACGCAGGTGGCAACGCCTGTGGGGCAGGCGTTTGTGACGCGCGCCACCTCCAGCTACGGCGAGGCGGCTGTGGCGGGGATGGCGATTGCCGGGCGCCTGACTCCGGTGGCTTTCGGGGTGATCTTTGCCCTCTCTGGCGCGATGGGGCCGATCATCGGGCAGAATTTTGGTGCTGGGAAGATGGACCGGGTGCGGCGGGCGTTTCTGGACGGGCTGATCTTCACCGGGCTGGTGATCGTGCTGGTCTCGGCCCTACTGTTTGCGTTGCGCGCGCCGATTGCCGATGCGTTTCAGGCCACGGGGTTGACGCGGGATATCGTGTACCTTTTCTGCGGACCGCTGGCGCTGTTGTGGTTCTTCAACGGGGTGATCTTTGTCGGTAATGCCGTCTGCAACAACCTTGGTCGGCCGTTCTGGTCTACGCTGGTGAACTGGGGGCGGCACACGGTGGGGACGATCCCTTTGGCGCTGTGGCTGGGTAGCATGTGGGGGGCCGAGGGCGTGCTGGTGGGCCAGGCGCTGGGCGGGGTGGTCTTTGGCCTCGCCGCGATCTGGCTGGCGCTGCGGGCGATTGCCGCCCCTGCTGTCATCGCCCCGCGCGGCCCCCGGCCCGAGGCCCATCCAGCGCCCGAGGTGGAGCCGGTGGCCAGCCCGGGGGAACGGCGGGCCTGAGGCTGTAGGTTGATGTCCGATCCAGGTACCTTGTGTCGGGTTTGAGCCCAAGGCTGCCGTTGAATTCGAACGGCCAACGTGGGCAACAAGCATCCCTCACTTGGTCAGGAGCAAAAGGTCATGTTGCCTCCCCCGGACGATGCTTGGAGACCTTGGTCACCGGACGGGTTACAGACTCGTTTGCACGGGTCTGGAGCCGATTGGTATGTCGTCGGCGGCTGGGCTTTGGACCTTTGGCTAGGCAAGACGACGCGTGCTCATGCGGACCTGGAGTTCGCAATTCCCTTTTCACAAGCAGAAAAGTGTCGTCAGAAACTGTCAGACCTCGACTTCTTTGTCGCGCATGACGGTAGGCTTTCGCATGTTCCCGCATCGCAGCCGCTTCCCGCAGATGCATGGCAGTTTTGGGGCGCTGACCGCGCTGAAAGGTGCTGGCGTGTCGACATGATGGTCGACCGAGGCTTACCCGAGCTTTGGGTTTACAAGCGTGATCCGTCGCTGACTATTCCCAGAACGCAAGCATTGCGAGCAACAGCGAAGGGCATCCGTTACCTGGCGCCATCAATCGTCCTTCTTTTCAAAGCCAAGTACCTTCGCGCCAAGGATCACGAAGACTTTCGCGTCGCTCAGTCTCGCCTGGCGCCTGGCGAGAGGTCCGATCTTCGTCGGTGGCTTGACGTTCTGCATCCAGGACATGTGTGGATTGATGCACTTGGACCTTGCTGAAGGGCGACTCGCCCCGCCGAAACGGGAGCTGCCAAGAGGGCGCATCCTTTCACCTCAGTCGCTTTCGCATGGCATACAGTCGTATTCCGATTCCCCCTTGCCGGGTCGCGCGGGGATGGGCTAACCATCAGGGGTCAGGTTCGGGAGAATCCGGCGGGCGCACTTGCCCCTCGGTGCCGAAGGAGCAACCGCCCCGGTAAACTCTCAGGCGCAAGGGACCGTTTCTGACGACAGACTCTGGAGAGGGCCCGGGCCACCGGGACGCCGAAGGGATAACGATCTCAGGCGCGCTTTCGGGCGCAAGGACAGAGGGGGCATCGCAGGACAGGGATCAGCCTGTCTGACGGTGCCGGTATGTTTCCGGCCTAGGGTAAGGGGGGCGGCGATGGCCGACCTTGACGAAGGGCTGACACGGCTGGGTCTGCATGACCTGCATGTGGAGCTGGGGGGCAAGATGGTGCCCTTCGCCGGCTACGAGATGCCGGTGCAATACCCTGCTGGCGTGATGAAGGAACACCTGCATACGCGGTCTGCGGCTGGCCTCTTTGACGTCAGCCATATGGGGCAAGTGATCCTGCGGCCCAAGGCCGGGATGGACGCGCTGAAGCTGGCCTTTGAGGCCCTGATGCCGGTCGATGTGCTGGGTCTGGCCGAGGGGCGGCAGCGCTATGGGCTGCTGACCAATGAGCAGGGCGGGATTCTGGATGACCTGATGTTCACCAATCGGGGCGATCATCTGTATGTGGTCGTCAACGCGGCCTGCAAGGCCGAGGATATCGCCCATATGACCGCAATGATGCCGGGGGTTTCGGTGGAGCCTGTCACCGACCGCGCGCTTCTGGCGCTGCAGGGGCCGGGGGCTGAGGCGGCGCTGGAGGCGCTGGTGCCGGGTGTGGCCGACATGCGGTTCATGGATCATCGGGTGATCGGGGACGTCTGGGTCAGCCGGTCTGGGTATACGGGTGAGGACGGGTTTGAGGTCTCATTGCCGATGGCAGAGGCGGAGGGGTTTGCGCGCAAATTGCTGGCGCAGCCCGGCGTGGCCCCCATCGGCCTTGGCGCGCGCGATAGCTTGCGGCTGGAGGCGGGCCTGTGCCTGTATGGCCATGACATCGACACCACGACCAGCCCGGTTGAGGCCGCGTTGACTTGGGCGATCCAGAAGGCCCGCCGTGCCGGTGGCGCGCGGGAGGGCGGGTTTCCGGGGGCCGAACGCATCCTGCACGAACTTGCTGAGGGGCCAGAGCGTCGCCGCGTCGGTCTGCGCCCCGATGGCCGCGCGCCGATGCGCGAGGGGGTGGAGATCTTCGCCCCGGACGGCACGCCGGTGGGCGCGGTTACCTCGGGCGGGTTCGCCCCGTCGCTGCAGGTGCCCATTGCCATGGGCTATGTCGCCACCCATTTTGCCGCCACCGGCACTGCGCTGGAAGGCGACGTGCGCGGCAAGCGGCTTGCCGTTACCGTTTCAGACCTGCCGTTCCAACCCACAACCTACAAACGCTGAGGACCCCAAATGAAATTCACCAAGGATCACGAATGGCTGCGGGTCGAGGGCGACCTTGTGGTCGTGGGCATCACCGAACATGCCGCAACCCAGCTGGGCGACGTGGTGTTCGTGGAATTGCCGGAACCCGAGACGATGGTGGCCGAAGGCGATGAGGTCTGCGTCATCGAAAGCGTCAAGGCGGCCAGCGACATCCTCGCCCCGGTCGATGGCGAGATCGTGTCGGTCAACACCAAGCTGGTCGACGCCCCGGCGCTGGTAAACGAAGACCCGACGGGCGCGGCCTGGTTCTTCAAGATGCGCCTGGATGACCTGAGCGTCCTCGACCAGTTCATGGACGAGGATGAGTATCAGGACCTGATCGGCTGACGTCACGCGCCCGGAATTTTCGAAAATTCCGGGCAAAACTTTTCGAAAAGTTTTGCAAATTCCTTCGAAGGAATTTGCCCGCCCCACGCCCGAGGTAGCCCATGTCCTTCACGCCCACCCCCTACAACGCCTATGACTTCGCCAACCGCCGCCACATCGGCCCTTCTCCGTCCGAGATGGAAGAGATGCTGGCCGCCGTGGGTGTGCAAAGCCTTGAAGAGTTGATTGCGCAGACGGTTCCTGCCTCGATCCGGCAGGCAAAGCCGCTGACCTGGGCGCCTTTGGCCGAGCATGAGCTTTTGGCGAAGATGAAGGAGGTGGGGGCGAAGAACCGGGTGATGACCAGCCTGATCGGGCAGGGCTATTACGGAACCGTCACCCCTCCGGCGATCCAGCGGAACATTCTGGAGAACCCAGCCTGGTACACGGCCTATACGCCTTACCAGCCGGAGATCGCTCAGGGGCGGTTGGAGGCCCTTCTTAACTACCAGACCATGGTCTGTGACCTGACTGGCCTTGATGTGGCTAACGCCTCGCTGCTGGACGAAGCGACAGCGGCAGCGGAAGCGATGACGATGGCCGAGCGGGTGGCGAAGTCGAAGGCGAAGGCGTTCTTTGTCGACCGTTTCTGCCACCCCCAGACCATCGCCGTGATCCGCACCCGGGCACTGCCCTTGGGGATCGAGATCATCGAGGATGACGTGCGCAACCTTGACCCGACGAAGGTTTTTGGCGCGATCTTCCAGTACCCATCCAGCTATGGCCATGTGGTGGATTTCACCGTCCGCATCGCCACCCTGCATGCAGCGGGGGCGATTGCGATCATGGCGACGGACCTTCTGGCGCTCTGCATGCTGAAGGAACCGGGCGCAATGGGGGCGGATATTGCGGTGGGATCGGCCCAGCGCTTTGGGGTGCCGATGGGCTATGGCGGACCGCATGCGGCCTTCATGGCGGTCAAGGACGCGCATAAGCGGCAGATGCCGGGGCGGATTGTCGGTGTGTCGATCGACGCGCAGGGCGGCAAGGCGTATCGCCTGTCCCTTCAGACGCGGGAGCAGCATATCCGGCGGGAGAAGGCGACGTCCAACGTCTGTACCGCGCAGGCATTGCTTGCGGTGATGGCCAGCTTCTACGCGGTTTTCCACGGGCCCGAAGGCCTGCGCGCGATTGCGGAGCGGGTGCATTTCCTGACCCAGCGGCTGGCGCGGGCCTTGAAGGCGGCGGGGGCGAAGGTCGATCCGCGGGCATTCTTTGACACGATCACCGTCGAGGTGGGGGTTGGGCAGGCCGGTATTCTGGCTGCGGCTCGCAACGAGGGGCTGAACTTCCGTAAGATCGGCACCAATCGCGTCGGCATTAGCTTGGACGAGACGACCGACGAGCGGGTGCTGATCAAGGTCCTCCGCGCTTTCGGTATCGACGGGGTGCCGCCGCATCGGGCGGATCTGGGTTTCCCGGAAGAGCTGCTGCGGAAGACCGAGTATCTGACCCATCCGGTTTTCCACATGAACCGGGCGGAATCCGAGATGATGCGCTATATGCGCCGCCTGTCGGACCGCGATCTGGCGCTGGACCGGGCGATGATCCCCCTTGGCTCCTGCACCATGAAACTGAACGCGGCGGCCGAGATGATGCCGATCACCTGGCCGGAGTTCGGCAGTCTTCACCCCTTCGTTCCGAAGGATCAGGCACTTGGCTACAAGGAGGCGATTGACGACCTGACCGCCAAGCTGTGCGAGATCACCGGCTATGACGCGATGTCGATGCAGCCGAACTCGGGCGCGCAGGGGGAGTATGCAGGGCTATTGACCATCCTCGCCTACCACCGCAGCCGGGGGGATACGCAGCGGACGGTTTGCCTGATCCCGACCTCGGCCCACGGCACCAACCCGGCCTCGGCGCAGATGGCGGGGATGGATGTGGTCGTTGTGAAGGCCTCTTCGAACGGTGACGTGGATGTCGAGGATTTTCGCGCCAAGGCCGAAGCGGCGGGCGACAAGCTTGCGGCCTGCATGATCACTTATCCCTCGACACATGGCGTGTTCGAGGAGACGGTGCGCGAGATTTGCCAGATCACCCATGACCACGGCGGACAGGTCTACATCGACGGCGCGAACATGAACGCGCTGGTCGGCCTTGTGAAACCGGGTGAGATTGGCGGCGATGTCAGCCACCTGAACCTGCACAAGACCTTTGCCATTCCGCATGGCGGGGGCGGGCCGGGCATGGGGCCGATTGGCGTGAAGGCGCATCTGGCGCCGCATCTGCCGGGGCATCCCGAGACGTCTGGCGACGGCGCGGTGTCTGCGGCACCCTATGGGTCGGCGTCGATCCTGCTGATCAGTTGGGCCTATTGCCTGATGATGGGCGGCCCGGGCTGCACGCAGGCGACACGAGTGGCGATCCTGAACGCGAATTACATCGCGGCGCGGCTGGCGGGGGCTTACCCGATCCTCTTCATGGGGAACAAGGGCCGGGTGGCGCATGAGTGCATCCTTGACACTCGCCCCTTCGCCGAGGTGGGCGTCACGGTCGACGACATCGCCAAGCGCCTGATCGACAACGGTTTCCATGCGCCAACGATGAGCTGGCCGGTGTCCGGCACGCTGATGGTGGAGCCGACGGAGTCGGAGACCAAGGCCGAGATTGACCGTTTCATCACCGCTCTGCTGTCGATCCGTGAGGAAATCCGCGCGGTGGAACGGGGCGAGATCACGGCTGAGGAAAGCCCCCTGCGCCATGCTCCCCATACCGTGGCCGCCCTCGTGACTGAGGCCTGGGACCGCAAGTACAGCCGCGAACAGGGCTGCTTCCCGCCCGGGGCCTTCCGGGTGGACAAGTACTGGCCCCCCGTGGGCCGCGTGGACAACGTCTATGGCGACCGCAACCTGATCTGCACCTGCCCGCCGGTTGAAAGCTACATGGAAGCGGCGGAGTAGCGTCCACCTGCGCCGGGCGGATCAGCCTGGCGCAGAATACTTTCTGAAACAGGCCAGTGCGGCGTCCACTGCGGCGCCGGCATTTGGTGTGTGGAACACATCAGGCTCTCGTCCGGCAACTTCGATGCTGATGCGGCCGTTCTGCCGGATGATAGCGGCGATGGCTTCGATCCCGGGCATCGGTATGGCGATCGTGGTGGGGTTCACCACGCGGGCGCGCACCGGATCGGGACCGAAGGTTTCACCCATCAGGATCGCTTCGATGACTTCGCCTGTGGGAAAACTGGCGCCGTCGATGGCGGCGATCATCACGAACATGTCGTCCGAGCGCAGGATGTAGCTGAGGGTGGTGGTCCCGCTGAAGCCGATGGAGACGCCGCAATAGTCGAACTGGCCATTCGGCAGGGCGGTCGCCCCTCCCCACCAGTTGTCTTCTATGGTGAAGCGCGACCCCTCGATCTCGGCCTCGTCACCATCTTTTGCGGCAGTGGGGGCCGGTGGCCTGGTGTGGGTCTGCAGGCAAGATCTTGCCCCTTGGAGTGCCGCATCGACACCGGCGATCTGAAAGACCTGGTGGAACTCTTCGGCGGTGGCGGTCAGGGTCTGGCTGCCCTGAAGGAACCCGGCCGCCTTGTCGATATCGGTCAACTCGACAAGAAGGACCCCCTCGCCCAGGGCCTGCGCCGAGACGGCAAGCGGGGCGTTGCTGTCGGTCCAGATCGAGACGTCATACTGTTGGTCCCCCTGAAACCGAACGCCGACCGGCGCCATCAGGATTGCAAGGCGGTTATCGGACCAGAGGCTGAAGTCGATCCTTTCACCCTGCGCGCCGCTGAGCGAGACCTGGCACATCACAAGGCCGCGCTCCGGGTCGCGAATGCCGATGCCCTTCCAGGTGCCGACGTTGAAGTCGGACCCGGCAATCGTTTCGGCCCGGGCGGGGGCCAGGGACAAGAGGCTTGCAGTGATAAAGGCCGCAAGGAGTGTTCGAAGCATGGGTCTTTTCCCTGACCTTGCGTGAAGGATACCGGCGCAACCTGGGGGGGGCGCCGGCAAGGCTGTCAGTCGTGTCCAAGTGTGTCGATCAGGGCTGTGGCTTTGGCGCAGGTGTGCCAAGCGCCCCGCCTGGCCGGGTGCCAAGGCCGCCGCCCGCCGTTCCCGTGCGCGGCTTCAGGATGTCGGGGACCTTCGGCACTGGGGCCCCGGCACCCACGCCCCCAGACGAGCCGCCGGTCTGCTTGGCATGGCACTCGCGCGCGAGGGCCAGCGCTTCGGTGATGCCAGTGACATCGTAGGCCTCATCAATCCCGATGCCGAGCAGGCGCAGCCATTGGCCTTGGGTCAGGAACTCGATCGAGGCGTCGATGCCTTCCAGCGTCATGCCGGCAAAGCCTTCGTCCCAAGCCTCGGACGTGCCGCGGGTGGGCAGGCCCACCTCCAGCATCAGCCAGCTGTCAAAGGTCTGCCCGGTGCGAAAGCGCACGTCGGGATCCGAGAGGAGGACCGCCAGCGTGTCATCGAAGTAAAGGCCCATCCAAAGCGTCTCGCCATTGGTGAAACCGACCGAGACGTCGCAATGCGAAAACGCGCCGTTGGCGGCGGTATTGGCGGCCCCCTCCCAGAAGCCTGACTTGAACTGGGTGCCGGGGACTTCATCAGCAAGGGCGGGGGCAAGGGGGGCAAGGCAAAGGGCAGTGGCAAGGGCAAGCGCGCGCATGAGCAGATCCTGCAGCAGGTGACACTGCGGCAAAGGTGCCCCGCCAGGGGCCGTCGCGCAAGTCAGGCTTTCCGGAGGCGGGCCTGCCCATCTTGCGCTCCATTGACCGGCCTGACGCTGCAAGGTAGCGCTGGCGACCATGACCCGCCCGCCTTTCCTTGACGGCCTGAGCGCCAGCCTGCCCATCGCCTTGGGCTATTTCCCGATCGCCTTTTCCTTCGGCGTCGCCGCGACCCGCGCGGGCTTCACCGGGGTTGAGGCTTTTGCGCTGTCGCTGTTCATCTATGCCGGGGCCTCACAGTTCCTGGTGCTGGCGCTGCTGACGTCGGGTGCGCCGGTGCTGGTATCGGCCTTCACGCTGATCGCGATGAACCTGCGGCATGTGCTTTACGGCCCGGCGTTGATGCGGGCGGCGGGGCAGGGGGCCAGTACCAAGCGGGCCTGGGTCTGGGCCTTTGGCCTGACCGATGAGGTCTTCGGCCAGGCGCTGGGGGCCATGGCGCGGGGGCAGAAGTTCTCGGAAAGCTACATGTTCGGGCTGGGGGCAGGGGCTTATGCGAGCTGGCTTGCCGGCACCGCGGTGGGGGCGCTGGCCGGGGGCGGGGCGCTAGACGGCTGGCCCGCGCTGGGGGCGGGCCTTGGGTTCATGTTGCCGGCGCTGTTTCTGGCGCTTCTGCTGTCGATCCTGTCGCGGCGGCAGGTCCCGGTCATTGCCGTGGCAGCACTGGTGACCGTGGGCGGCACGCTGTGGGTCAGCGCAACGGTGGGTATCCTGTCGGGGATGCTGGCCGGGGCGATCACCGGGTTGCTTCGCCGATGAACTGGGACCTTCTGACCGTCGCCTTGCTGGCCGGGGCCGCCAACTGGGCCTTTCGCGTCCTGCCGACCCTGGCCCGCACCGACCGGCTTGCCCCCGGCGGCTGGCTGGAGCGGTTTCTGGCCGCCACTGGCCCGGCCGCGATTGCCACCCTGTTTGTGGCCGCCATCCTGCCCGCCCTGTCGACCGATCTGCGCGCCCTTGCCCCCGTGGTCATCGGCATTGCGGCGGTGCTGGGCGTCTACCTTGCGCGACCGTCGGTCGTGCTGGCCACGCTGGCCGGGGCCTTGGCGCATGGGCTGGCGGTCTGGGCGCTTGGGGCCCCCCTTCCCTGACAGGCCGCTTGCGCCGCAGCCCCCGATGCGCGACCATGGCTGAGCGGCATGTGTCGCGCGAAGGGGAGACCCGCCATGCTGGAAATCAGCCCACCCAAGGTTGTTCACGTCATCTTCCTTGCGCGCGAAAAGGATGTCGGCGCCGGAGAGCTGCACGCTTTCATCAGCGCCTTGAACGATGACGAAAAGGCCCATCTGACCGCGGTCGCCTGGGTTGGCCGTGGCGCGTTCGAGCCAGAGGATTTCGACGAGGCCGTCGCAACCGCCATTTCCGAGGCCACGACCCCCACCGCCGACTACCTGATGGGAATGCCGCATCTGGCCGAGAACCTTGAGGCTGGGCTTGACGCGCTGGGCGTTGATGTGGCGGGCGAAGAGGAAGATTTCCTCTGATTGCGCCGCGCTGACCTTGCGGCGGCCGCTGGTGCATCACATATATTTGTTAAATGGAATGTGAGGTAGGCCATGGCCGTTGCCGAAGCCGTCAAACTGATTTGCCCCACCTGTGGTCAGGCCAACCGCGTGCCAATGGCCAAGCTATCCGCCGGGCCGAAATGCGGGGTCTGCGGGGCGGCACTGGCCGATGGCCGTGTGGCGGACCTTGACGCGGCCACCCATGACAAGGTGACGCGCGGTGACGGGCTTGCGGTGCTGGTCGACTACTGGGCGCCCTGGTGCGGCCCCTGCCGGATGATGGCACCCGAGTTTGCCAAGGCTGCGCAAGCGCTGGCCCCGGGTGTGCGGCTGATGAAGCTGAACACCGAAGATCACCCCGCCGTCTCATCCCGCGCAGGCATCAGGGGCATCCCGGCGCTGATCCTTTACCAGAATGGCCGCGAGGTGGCGCGCCTTGCCGGGGCCCGCCCCGCCGCAGACATCATCGCCTTCGTCCGCCAGCATGTGTCAGCCTGAGACCCCATCCATTGGTAGCGCGCCGACTTGACAACGCGCGCCCGATGCGCGAAACCGCCACGGTCTTTGGACCCGAGATTTCGGGGCAGTAGCTCAGTTGGGAGAGCGCGTCGTTCGCAATGACGAGGTCAGGGGTTCGATCCCCCTCTGCTCCACCAAAGACTGAAAAATCAATGACTTCGACCTACTGACCGCGGGTGTTGCGCCTAACACCTGCGCACGCTTGCCTGGGGCCGCGTTTCCCATTTGCCCGCAGGCGTTGGCGCCATTCCCGGCTCGCCCTGCGGCCTGTCGATCAACCTGCCATCCTGATGCTGCGGAGAAGCACCATCGCGTGCACGGAACCAATGACACGAATTTGCCGCACAAGTTCCGCTTTCCTGGCAAACCATACTGATCTTATTCAAATTTGATGGACTTGAAGTCGGCGGACCGGCAGAAGGGACCGTGGGACGGGGAGCCTTCTGTTAGGTATTGGTTTTGGGCGATTTTGAAGCTCAACCGCAGCAAGGGCGGCAAGCGCGTAAGCGTTTGTCGCAAGGATGAATAACGGGGCGGTTGCCGGATTTCGGCACGGGCGGAGCAGGCCAGATGAATAAGCGCACCAAGATCCAGCAGCCGGTCACCAAGGTTACGCCGGATCGAAAGGCCAAGGCTGCCGCCGCCGCATATTCGGTCATTGAGCCGCGGGTCATGCTGGACGCCAACCTTGGTTGGACCATCGACGCCAGCGACAGCCTGACCGATGCCCTGCAAGGCGTCAGCGATCTGCTTGACGACTTCGCGGCTTTTGACACCTTCGTTGACGGGTTCGAGACGACGCTGGACGCCATCGCCCCGATCGTGGACGACGGTGACAGCGTGCTGGACGCGCTGTCCAAGACCGTGGCCGCCCTGCGCGAGTCTGCCGATGCCTTGAAGGCTGGCGCGGACAGCATTCTTGATGATCTGGTCACCGACACCTTCCAAAGCGACCTTCGCAGCAGTTTTGCAAACTGGATCAACAGCAGCGCGCCCAATCTGACCGCAGGCGAACGGGCCGCCGTCGCCGCACAGATCACGCTTAGTCTTGTGGAGACGGCCTTCGGCAAGGACGATTTTCTGGCCGGTAGCATCGATGCAAATCTGAACGCGCTGGTTGAGGGCCTGACGGTGCCGCTGACAGGTGCGCAGCTGACCGCGTTCCAGACTGCCGCCAAGGCGGACCTTGGCAACCGGATCGAAACCGCACTTGGCGGCGATGTCGACACCACGCTGGAATTTGCGCTGACGAACCGCACCGTCCTCGGCAACGACCTGACCTTCACCGCCGGTGCTACCGCGGGCGAAGTTGATGTCGCCATCGATCTGCCGGATCTGGAACTGGACCTGAGCGCGCTGTTCGCGGGAGCGTTGCAAGATGCGACCCTGCCGGTCGACCTGTCCCTTCTGGGGGCAGCCGGTGGCATCGGATTCACGTTGCAGACCACCACCTCGGCCACGGCGGTCGGGATCAACGCGACCGATTTCGATCTGGACAACCTTCTGACCTTCGGCGGCGATCTGACCGTTCCGGGAAGCAGCCTGTCGCTTGGGCTGCTGGAAATGTCGATCGACGGCGTGGAAACCGCCGAATTCGCGCTGGGGATCAATACTGCGGCCGGAATGACCCTTGGGTCATCGGTCAACCTTTCGACACTGGCGGTCACCACCACGGCGACCGATGCCACGCTGACCGGCAGCCTGCAGGTCAATGAGGCGGGCGGACCGGACACGTTTGTCGAGGTCGTCGCAGGAGCCGAATATGACCTTATCGCGGTTGACCTGTCTGGAACGACGGCCTTTGTCGCAGGCTTGAACGCTGCAGCCGCTGACAAGGCCTTTGGCGCGGCGCTGACGGTCTCGGGGGTGCTGAAATCAGCAACTGCTAGCACGACGACCGACCGGATCACGGCCTTCTTGGCCAGCATTGACACCGGTTTTGATGTGGACCTCTCAGCCAGCGTGCCTGACGCTGCGACCCGCGCGGGGATGGAACTGGCGCTGGAAAGCCTGGCCCAGCTTGGCACGGAAGAGATCTTCCGGTTCCTGGCCGATATCGGGGCGGCGACCCAGACGATCCTGAACGATGCCGCGATGGATGTGACGGTGCCTTTCACCGATATCAGCCTCAGCATCATGGCGAAGGCGATTGCCGATGTCTTTGCAAGCCTGCCGCAAAGCTTCCTGATCGATCCAGCGCAGCTTGGCTTTTCGACCGGCGCACCAGGCACGGATTTGCCCACGCTGGCCCCGCTGCAATCGACGATCTCGGCAGCGCTGAACGTGCAGCTGGCCCAGGTCCTGCCGACTGCCGCCGTGGACACATTGAAGACCCTGTCCAGTCTGGACCTGCGCGTCGTCACGGGCGAGGTCGACAGCGAGGGCAAGGCCGTGGTGACGGCCGTGACGGTCGATCTAACAACAGACCCGGCCAATGCCGTGCTGACCGATCCCGATGCAACCGATGCCGATGTTCTGGCGGCGATTGCCACCGCGCTGGACACCGCGCTTGCGGCGTTGAACTTTGACGTCGTGATCCAGAATGGCGCCTTCAGGATCACCAGCGCCTTCCCAGACGGCAACAGCGCCAATGCGCCTTTGACCTTCGGCATCATTGGCGGCGGTGTACGCGGCGTCGGCTTTGACGACAGCGTTTCGCTGAGGACGCTGGGCTTCGGCCTGAACGCGCTGGACCTGCCCAAAGATTACGAGCTTGTCCCCGGTGATACCGATGAGACCGTTCTGACCTTCTTCGGTGCTGCTTCGCAGACCCTGATCTTCGGGCCGCAGTTCGCCGATGAGATGATCGGCGTGGCCGAGCTGATGTTCAACGTATCGGTCGGTGGTGAAGATCATTCCATCCTGATCAAGCGCCCGGTCGATGGCTGGGTTCTGGCCGGTAACGTGCCGAATTACGACGACATCGCCGCAGCCTTCAACACCGCCTTCACGGACGCGGGCTTTGCGCTGACCGCCACGGTTCTGGCGGGCGATGCTGGGCTGTCCTTCGGTGTGCCTCCAGGCACGGACGAGGCTTACGTCTTCGGGATCGACCCCAACAAGATGATGCGCGCCCTGTCGATTGACGGGCTGTTCGACTGGGTCAACGTCGAGCTGAACAAGATCGAGGTTCTGGAAGGCAGCAAGCTGATGCTGTCGGAAGAGGGCGAGCTTCTGTTCCAGTTCCCCGACATCACCCGGTCGGCGACGATTGCCAGCACCAGCCAGCTTTCCGGCCTGCAGGTTGACCAGCTTGGTCTGGGCGAGCTGGAAAATGTCGAACTTTCGGCGAACCTTGAGGCGACGCTGACCGGCACGCTGAACATGGTGGCCGGGATTGACCTTGTTGCGGTGGCCACGGGCCTTCTGGCGCCCGGCCCGGTCGACATGGCGCAGCTGATGTCGGACAGCACCTTCCTTGACGATGTGGATCTCGTCGTCGACCTAACTGGCAAGGCCACCGAGGTGACGGGGTCTGCCCAGATGGGGCTCTTCGGGATCGACATCGGCGCCACGGATGCCAGTCTCAACTATCTCGCGGTAAACGCGCAGCTTTACGTCGGCATCGTGGGCGAAGACACGAACGGCGAAAAGACCACCCGCGCGTCGATCACCAACATCCGCGAAGCGTTCGAGGAAAGCCGGGTCGATGACCTGATCGGCCGCTACGAACTGCAGGGCGGTATCCTGACCGAAGAAGGCGCCAACGCCTATGATACGGCGGGCGACCGCGCCACGATCGACACACTGCAGATCCTGACGGCGCATGACGCGGTCGTGGGGCCGGACGAGGAACTGGTGATGCTGTTCGCCACCCTTGGCGACATTCGCATCAACGCTGGCGAAATGACCGGGCTGAACGAAGGCCTGATCGACGGGATCAACATTGCCATCGGTGACGGGCTTGACCCGCTGAACACCTTCTCGGTCGCGGTCTACAGCAATGATGCGGCGTCGCAGGAGGCGATCGACAGCCTGTCGAACCTGGAAGACGGCGACATTCTGGACACGCTCAGCGCCATTGGCCACACGCTGCAGCTGGTGGGCGAAAAGCTGAAGACCGACCTGCCGTTCCTGGATCAGGACATTCCGCTGTTCAACTTCTCATTGCTGGATGGCGTTGATTTCGCAACGGAATTCGTCGACACGCTGCGCGAGGTGCGCGACAACCCGCAAGCCACGCTGGACAAGATCGAAGAGTTTCTGGAAAGCATCTTCGGCGCTGACACCATCGAACTGGAGTGGGTGGCGGCCGAGCAAACCATCACCATCGCCATGGAATTCGGCTTCCTGAAGGACTACCAGGAAGAGCTGGCCTTCAGCCTTGATCTTGATGAACTTCTGGCCGGCAACTTTGCAGGCGCGGGCATTGCGGCAGACGTGGCTGAGCTGATCAGCGGCATTGCGGACGTGTCGGGCGACGGCACCCTGGTCTTCGACCCCGACCTGACGCTGCGGATGAAATTCGGCATCGACCTGCGCCCGACGCTGAACCCGCCGACCGACCTTGCCACCCCTGACCTGACGCTGCAGCAACTGGTCAGCGGGTCCATCGTGACGACCAACGCCTCGGGCACCGATGACATCCAGATCACCTGGAAGGATCTGCGCAATCCGGGTGCGCCGGTCGAAAAGATCTTCGGCGTCGATCTGGAAGGCCTGACCACGCTGTCCGAGATCGTGGATGCCATCAACGCCGCCTTGGCTGACGGGATCGGCGCGCCTGCGTCGGACACGGTCAGCTTCACCTATGACGAAGCCACCGGCACGATCAGCTTTGTCGACACCGAAGGCTTCAAGATCGACACCACCGGGGTCGAGGCGCTGTTCGGGGCGGTTGAGGAAACCTCGGCTGGCGATCCGCGAGTCATTGCCTTTGATCCGGCATTCACCGCTTTTGCCGCCGCCCACAGCTTTGATCTGGTTCTCGGCGCAGATGGCGACGGCTTCCCGGTCACCGTGGCCCTTGCTGCCGATGCTGCCCGCGACACGATTGAGGAATTTGCCGCCGCCGTGAACGCGGCACTCACCGCGCTGAGCGTGTCGCGCGACGTGCTGACCAGCATCGCAGGACCAGTCCTTGAGATCCGGGTCAGCCAGCTGATCAAGGCCGAAGTGGTCGCCGGCGCGCTGCAACTGATCGAGACGAACTTTGCCGAAACGCTGGTCTATGAAGCCCGCGACTTTGCCGTGCGCGGCGTTGACGCGTCCGAGGCGGTGTTCCTGGCAATCCAGTCACTGGGCGAATCCAACATCGCCTCGGTCCTTGGGTTTGGCGACGTGGAAGGGGTGGCCTTCAAAGGGCAGATCACCTCGGAGGCGCTTTACGAATACAGCGCCGTCGCAGCCCCGCGGGTCTATCTGGATACCGCCGAAAGCGCCGTTTTCGCCGAGATCAAGGCCGGAATCGAGAACAGCCTGAACATCACCATCGGCATCGGCCCGCTGGAAGTGAACGTGGTGGACGGGTCCGCCCTTCTGACCAACGGCAAGAGCAGCACCGATCCGGCGCTGTTCGGCTTCAGCTTCATCGACGTCGATGGCGATGCCTTTGACGAACAGTACGACCTGCGCGACCTGTTCGATCTGGTGAATGACCCGGATCGGACGGTTCTGGACATGATCCAGATGGATGTGCAGGTCGGCATTTTCGTCGACCTTCCACTGTCGGACAGCCTTGGCATCTTCAACCCGGCGACGGACGGCATCGGCTACAGTGCCGACCTTTTGCTGTCGATCGACAACCAGCCGCTGTCGAGCTTCGACATCGACCAGATCGAGACCCACTTCGAAGGCGACCTGATCGCGCTTTACAATGGTGAGGCGGTCGATCCGGACAACCTGGAAGTCCGGCTGCCCGACCTGGCGGAGCTTTTCGCCAACTTCAACTATCTGGCCTTCCTGAACGATCCCCGCGCGGTCCTTGCGGCGCTGGATACGATCCTGAACCAGATGCAAAGCCTGTTTGATAACTATCTGTCCGACATCGACCTGCCGGTGATCGGCGACAAGATCGGTGCGGGCGTCACCTTCTTTGACGACTTCCGCTACAAGGTGCTGGAAGAGATCAAGATCAAGGCCGAAACACCGGACCCGGTGACCGGCAAGCTGCCGACGACGGTCGATCTGTTGACCAATGAGGTCAACGCGCTGATGAACGACCTCTTTGACACCACCGGTGTCACTTACATGCAGGCCTATCTGGATACGTCTGGCAGTGCCTCGGAAAGCTATCTGATCGCCACGCTGAACTTCAACGGCGTGATCTTTGACGAAGACCTGGCGGTTGATTTCGAATTCGGCATTCCGGGCCTGGATATGGAGGTCACCGAAGGCTCCAAGCTGCGGATGACACTGGATTATCTGGTGAACATCGGCTTCGGCATCGATAGCAAGGGCTTCTTCCTGCTGAACGACACCGACGACAAGGAAATCGGCATCACCTTCACCGTGGATGCGGGTACCTTCGAGGGGTCGGCCAAGGTGCTGGGCGTTCTGGGGCTGGAAGCCAAGGCCGTAACGCTGGATGCGGATGGCAACGTCACCTCAACCACCGACGGCGTGGCCGTCGTGTCGGCGACCCTTGGGGCTGATCTCTTCTCGGATCAAGGGTTGGAGATCATTGACAGCGGCACCGCTGGCGATGGCGAGGTTGTCCGCAACTTCGGTGACATTGCCCTGGAAGACGCTTTGGGCAATGAGCTGACCTTCGAAAAGCTGATCTATTTCAACCAGATCGACTATGGCAATCTGATCACCTTCGAATTCGGCGCCGAGTTTGAGCTGCAGGTATCCCTGTCCGGCAGCGTGCTTGACCCCACGACGGGCGAGCCGATCCGGATTGGCGGCGTCGCCATCCTGCCCACGGTTGCGACCGAATTCTGGGTCAAGGGCAGCTATGCCTACGGCGACGGGCTGAACATCGAAAAGCTGTCGTTCGAAAACGTCCGCCTCAACATGCAGGAACTGTACGAGGCGGTGCTGAAGCCGGTCCTCGACCCGATCATGGACGTGGTCAACCCGCTGGCCGACTACTTCCGCTGGACGCAGGAAACCCCGTTCAAGGAAGCGCTGTCGGTTGCAGGCTCGGCCTTCCCGATCATCGGGATTGCCAACACCGTCATCACCATCGGTCTGCAGGTCACCGACATGGTGAACAGCTTCGCCGCGACCGGTGGCATGCTGATCTTTGGCGATTACGATTTCAGCGCGAACGCCGACGGTATCACCTCGGGCGAAAAGACCGTGGCGCAAAGCAGCAGCAGCGTCACGCTGAAGAAGAACTCCTCCTTCGCGAATGCCGGGGGTGCGGCTGGCAATCCGTTCGGCGTCTTTGGCAACCTGCAGTCGGGCATCGCGATCGAGATTCCGCTGCTGTCGGACCCGTCCAACATCCTTGACCTGATCATGGGCAAGTTTGACCAGGTTGATCTGGTCGAAGTGCATATGAACCTGTTCAACTTCGACACCGGCAAGATCGATCTCGTCGACGAGATCCTGTCCGGCGTCGGTTTGCCCGGCTGGGCCCGCAGCGCGATCAAGAGCGCCTTCCAGGCCGAGATGAGCCTGAAATTCAAGGCTGGCTTCTCGGCCGGGTATGACCTGAGCGGCATCGTCAACTTCGTCAACACGCTGGATGCCGTGCGGCTTCTGGATGGCGTCTACATCGATTCCGCGCCGGGCTCGTTGGTCAACGTCGATATCTGGGGCCGTTTCGCGCTGAACTTGTTCATCGCCGGGGCCGAGGGCGAAGTTGGCGCCGGGGTGCAGATCAGCTTCAACGACCCCAACAGCGACGGCAAGCTGCGGATTCCGGAATTGATCGCCCTGGTCGAAGCGGCGGCCGATGCGCTCGCCGCAGGCGATGTGGGCGAAGCGCTGGGCCTGATCTTTGTCGGTGAGGCGTATTACAAGGCCAAGCTGTCGGTCTGGGCCGGGATCAACCTGCCCTGGCCTCTGCCCGACTTGAAGTGGAGCACGACGGTCTTCGACATCGGCGACACGATCAGCTTTGGCGGCAATCCAGTTCCGGCGCGGATGGTGACCGACCTTGATGCCGGCGAAACCGCCTTCCTGAACATCGGCGCGCGTGCTGGCGATTCGATGACCAAGATCATCGGCGACGGCAATGACCGGCTGGTGTTGACCGGCGGCGGCAGTGGTTCCTACAGCGCGGCCTACAGCCAGGGCAGCAAAAGCTTCAACGGCACGTTTGCCAACATCGGCTCGTCCATCGTGATGCAGGCGGGTGAGGGCAACAACGTCATCGACCTCTCGGGCGCATCGGGTGCCCTGCCGACCGTGACCTACACCGGCGGCGGCACGGATACGATTGTCCTGCCGGCAACCGGTCTGCATGTGGTCTTCGCCGGGAACGGCAACGACACGATCCGCACGAATGACGGGTCGTCCGGCACCTACATCATCTTTGGCGAAGAAGGCTCGGACACCATCGATATCCGGGGCGGAAACGTCATCTACATCGGCGACGACAGCTTTGGCGCACGCGAGCGGTTCCAGCAGATGCTTGCCACCTCTGGCGCGACTGAGGCGTCGATCCGCAGCTTCTTCGGGATCGATGCGAACGGCGTGCCGCAAGCCGGGGCGACGCAAGCCAACTTTGTGGTGGGCGGGGTCGCCAAGAACCTGCACGCGCTGATGGCTGGCTTCACCATCGACACGCAGCTTGCCGCCGGCAGCGATGCCGACAAGGTGACGCTGGGTGGCGGCAACCATGTGGTCCTGACCGGCAGCGGTGCGGACGATATCAAGGTGAACGGCACCGCTGGCATCGGCACGATGATCATCCTTTCGGGCGCAGGCAGCGACCGGGTCGAGGTGACGAACGCCCTTGCCGTGACGGTTGAGGCGGGTGCAGGCGGTGACCGCGTTTATGTGAACGCCAGTTCATCAACGATCTGGGGTTACGGCGCGGCGGGGGGGCAGGACGGTCTGCTTGGCACGGAAGCGGCGACCGGGACCGATGCCCTGGCCATCCGCGATAGCATGGATATCCTGATCGGCGGCGATGGTGCTGACCGGATCATCGGTCAATTGGGCGGTGACTACATCGAAGGCGGCAACGGCGCTGACACGCTGGTCGGTGGCATTGGCGATGACATCGTCGTCGGCGGCAAGATGGTACTGACCGACAAGGACGGCGCCGCGATCATCCTGCGCAACTTGATGCCGAACGCGCCTTTGCAGAATGGCCTGACCATCTCGGTCGAGAATCTGGCCGATGGCAATGACGACATCACCGGCTCGGCCGGGCTTGATATCCTTCTGGGTGGCGGCGGCAACGACACCATGCGCGGCAATGCGGGCAGCGACGTGCTGCTGGGCGACTTCGGCAAAGTTGGCTTATCCTCGAACCTGGTGGCACAAGAGGTGTTCACGCAGTTCGACACGTCCAGCTTCAACGGCACCGATGTGCTGGATGGTGGCTTGGGCGGCGACGTGCTGATCGCGGGCGGTGGCATCACCGGGCAGACGGAATCGATCACCGACCTTTTCGGATCGAACGTGGTTCTGGGCGACTTCGGCAAGGCGGCTGGCGCGCGGATGCTGGACGCGGTGTCCTTGGTGGAATCCTTCGCCTCGACCAACGGGTCGAGCGACAGCATCACTACCGGCCGCGGCAATGACATCCAGATTGGCGGCGAGGGGAATGACACCCTGAACGCCGGCAGCGGTGGTGACATCGTGATTGGTGACCTTGGCCGGGTGAATCCGGGCAACTCGATCATCGAGTCGATGACCTCGACCGACAGTGGCGACGACACCATCACCACCGACGCGACCGATAACGTGTTCGATATCGTCATCGGCGGCGGAGGGTCCGACACGATCACCGGCGGGCTGGGGGGCATGGTCTTCTTGGGCGACGATGGCAAGCTGACGCTGGACGGTGTCGCCCTGTCGATGCTGCTGGCCTATGAAGCGCCATCCGAAACCGCGACGCCTGAAGAACTGGCAGCCGACGAAGTGACCCGGGCGCGGATTGCGGCCATTGCCAAGCTGGTTGAAGGCCAGGTTGACGCCAGCGCAGGCGACGACAGCGTCACCATCGACGGCGGCATTCTGGTGGCTTTGCTTGGTGGGGGCGATGACTTTGCCTCGAACTCGGACGCGGCGGATTTCGTCTATGTCCTTGGCGACAATGGCAAGATCACCATCGAGACCACTGGCACCAAGGTTGAATCCGACAGCGATGCGACCGACGGCAATGACACGATCACGCTGGGATCGGGCAATGACTGGATCGTCGCTGGCAGCGGCGATGACAGCGTCGATGCAGGTGACGGTGAGAACTTTGTGCTGGGCGACAGCGGGTCGTTCGACGGCACCGATCTGATTTCCGTGCGCACGGTGCGTGACGGGTCGGACACGCTGGTCGCGGGCAGCGGCAATGACTGGATGATCGCTGGTGGCGACGCTGACAGCGTCATCTCGGGTGATGGCAACGACGTCATCCTTGGTGACAGCGGAACCTATGATGGGGTCACGCTCACCTCGGCGCTGAATGAGGGCGACGGCAATGACACGGTCAGCGCCGGTGGCGGCAATGACTGGCTGATCCTGGGCCAGGGCGATGACGACGCCAACCTGGGCGAAGGGATCAACCGCGTCCTGGGCGACAGTGGGCAGGTCACGGCCGGGCTTATCACCTCGACCCAGAATGACGACGGCGGGTCAGACACGATCACCGGCGGCACGGGCACTGACGAGATCATCGCTGGCGCCGGGGCTGACAGCATCGCGGGTGGCGATGGTGAGAACCGGATCCTCGGCGACAGCGGGTCCTATGACGGGGTGACCCTGACCTCGGCCCTGAATGCAGGCGATGGGAATGACACCCTGACCTCGGGCAGCGGCAATGACTGGGTCATTCTGGGCCAGGGCGATGACGACGCCAACCTTGGCGCGGGCCTGAACCGGGTGCTGGGTGACAGCGGTCAGATCACCGCTGGCCTGATCACCTCAACCCAGAACGGTGACGGCGGGTCGGACACGATCACCAGCGGCGCTGGCAATGACGAAATTCTGGCGGGTGCCGGGGCTGACAGCATCCTGGGTGGCGACGGCAACAACCGCATTCTGGGCGATTCCGGGTCCTATGACGGGGCAGAACTGATCTCGGCCCTGAACGCGGGCGACGGGAATGACACCGTCACCGCAGGCAACGGCAACGACTGGGCGATCCTTGGCCAGGGCGACGACACCGCGAACCTTGGCACCGGCAACAACCGCGTGCTGGCCGACAGCGGCCGGATCACAGCGACGCTCGTCACCTCGACCGAGAATGCCGAGGGCGGTAATGACAGCATCACCACCGGCAGCGGCAATGATGTGATCCTTGCTGGCGCGGGCGCGGACACTGTGGCGGGCGGCGACGGCAACAACGTGGTGCTGGGCGATGCCGGCAGCCTTGAGGAAACCGTGTGGACCCTGACCTCGGCCCTGACGGACGGCGATGGCAATGACCTTGTCACCACCGGCACTGGCAATGACCGGGTGATCCTGGGCCAGGGCGACGATGATGCGAACCTTGGCGCGGGCAACAACCGCGCCATCGGCGACAGCGGCGTGATCGTGGACACGGCGGCGCTGACGCTGGACACGACCTCGATCCTGGAGGGCGGTAACGACACGATCCGCAGCGCCGGGGGCGATGACATCCTGATCGGCGGCGCGAACAGTGATCTGGTTGAGGCTGGCAACGGCGACAACACCGTTCTGGGCGACAGTGGCAACGTGACTTATGACCCGGCGGTGACAGCGGGCATGACCTCGGTCACCACGGTCATTAGCACGGCGGGGGCTGCTGATACGCTGACCACCGGCGACGGGCGTGACGTGATCCTGGGCGGCGAAGGCGGCGACAGCATCACCGCCGGGGCAGGGGCTGACCTTGTCCTGGGCGACCAGGGCGTGGTCACCGGATCGTCGGCGACGCGCTTTGGCACCCTTACCTCTCTGGTCAACGAAGTGCCGGGCGATGACGTGATCGACCTTGGCGCTGGCAATGACGTGGCAATGGGCGGGCTTGGCAATGACAGCGTCTATGCCGGGCAGGGCGAGGACATGGTGCTGGGCGACAGCGGCCTGATCCGCTTCTCAGGCCTGTCAGCGATTGAAGAGATCGTGCTGCAGGACCAGGACCGTGGCGGCGATGACTTCATCACTGCGGCGGGTGTCGGTGGCGACAACATCCTTGTCGGTCAGTTCGGCGCGGACACGGTGGAAGGCGGCACGGATGACGACGTCATCCTGGGCGACTTCGCCCTCTTCACCTTCCTGCCGGGGGCTGCTGGCTTTGTCGGCCAGTCTTCGGCCGACCGGATGCAGGTGATGACCTCGATCCGGGTTGATCTGTCGTTCAATGATGTGCTGCAGGGCGACCTTGGCAGCGACTTCATGCTCGGCGGCATGGGCGACGACCTGCTGTACGGCGACGCCGGTCAGGACTTCATGATCGGCGACATGATCATCTTCACCCGCACCTGGGCCGCTGGGCCATTCGGGTCGATCTTTGAAGAAACCACCGTTGACACCAACTTTGCCTTTGTCACTGGCGGCTATGACCAGTTCTTCAGCGGCGAAGGCCCGGATGTGATGATCGGCGGCCTTGGCCCCGACCTTTTCTTCGGCAACACCGAGTTTGACCTGATCTATTCCGATGCCTACGCGGGCCTTTTCTACGCCACCTGGGCTGACGGCTTCACCGGTGACACGCCGCAGCGCTTCCTGATCAAGTCCAACTTCGCCGGACCGGGCGCTATCGACGTGGTGTCGGAATCGCAGCAGAACTCGTCCATTGGCAGCCCGCTGGACCTGCGCAACCTTGGCTTCAACGCCAACTCGGGCGCGGGCGAGGCGGATGCGATGGACCGGCTGGCAGGCCTTCTGGCCGGCAGCACGATCCCGCACATGGCCAGCATGGTGATCGACATCCTGGGCAGCTATGACATCGTCAAGGCGATCTCGGCGCTGGTTGCGGCGGGGATCGACCCGGACGTTCTGGTCGACGCCCTGCTGAACGAAGTGATGCAGCAGCTGCTGGCGATGGATGCGCAGAACCTGATCGTCGCCGAAATCATGATCGAACGCATGATCCGGCTGTATCTGGCCCAGGCAGGCCTTCTGCCCGCAGCCGACGCCGATACCGACGATGATCAGGCGAATGCCAGTGACGACGGCGCCCGGCTGTGGAAGATTGCGGCGGAGTGACCGGCGAAAACCCTGAGGATCAAAGAATGACCGACAAGAAGCCCGCCCGCGTGGCAAACGCGACCCTGAATGGCATGACCATCAACTGGGACGACAGCAAGATGGAGAGCGTCTACTCCAACGTCGGCACGGCCACGGCCAACCGTGAGGAGTTTTTCCTGCTGTTCGGCACCCACCAAAACTGGCGCGGCACGGATGAGGAACGCAAATCCATCGACGTCGCCCTGTCCAAGCGCATTGTCATGAGCCCCTTTGCGGCGAAGCGCCTGTCGTTGATCCTGAACCATTCGATCCAGGCCTACGAAGAGCAGTTCGGCAAGATTGACGGCTAAGCACATTCACTGAAGGCGGGCAGGGATGCTCGACAAGCTAGAGGCGGTCATCCGGTTCGAACGGCCCGACACCTGGGTCGTCGTTTTCGGCCAGGCGCCCGATGCCGCCCTGCGCGCCGAACTTGCCAAGACCGCCCAAGCGCGCCCCTCCGCCCGAAAGCTGCGGGACGGGATGGTGATTTCCGTTCCGCTCGGCGAAGACCGGTGGCTTTTGTGGCAACTGTCAGAAGTGCCGCCGGTCAGTGACCTTGCGGCGGTGATGGCCCGTCTGCAGGACCTGAGCCGGGGGTTGGAGCGTCTGCTTGCTGAAGGGGCGCCGGTGGCGGGCCTTCCCACACCGGCGGGTCTGGCAGCACCTGCCCCCACGGCGGCGGATGGGGTAGCAGGGCTTGCCGCCCGGTTGCGAACAGTGCTGAACGGTCAGGCAAAGCCGAAGCAGGCCCTTGTTGCGGCCAGTCTGCTGGACATCCTCGTGGAACACGGGGCCATCGACGGCGGCATGCTGGTGGAATTCACCAAGACCGGCATCCGGCGGCATTGGCTGTCCGACAGCCGCTATCGCAGCCACGCGGCCGAGATGCGGCTGGTCGCCAAGGCGCTGCGCACGTCTGAAAACCGGTCCCTCGTGGTGCCCGCCAGTGGTGAGGACGCCCAGTTTCTGGAAGCGGCCCTTCTGGCCCGGCAGTTCGGATCGCTGAACGCGGTTGCCCTGCTGCCCGCCACGGATACCCACGGCTATGGCCTCTTTGCCTTTGGTGCCAAGGATGAGGCACTGCCCCTTCTGGCCGGGGCGCTGGACTTGGCCACCATCCTTGCACCCCCCCGCACCCCGGCGTCAGAACGGCGGCGCTGGCTGCGGCGCGGGCTGGTCTGGGGCATCCTCGCGGCTCTTGTCGTCTGGCTGGCACTGCCCGCCCCGATTGCCGTGACCGCCACAGGCGAAGCGACGGCGCGCGACCTGATCGTCGTCGCCATGCCCAGCGACGGGTTCCTGAAGAAGATGCACGTCCGCCCCGGTGACCGCGTCGCCATCGGCGATGTGCTGGCCGAATTCGACTCTCCCAGCTTGCGCGACATGCTGGCCGAAGAGCAGCTGAACGCCACGATTGAGACCCTCAGCGCGCAGGCCGCCCTGGCCGAGAACCGCTATTCCGACTACCAGATCTCGACCGAGCGATTGAAGATCGTCACCACCCGGATCGCCCAGATATCAGACCGTATCGCCGGCCTGCGTATCGCCGCCACGGCGGAGGGTGAGGTGATCGAGGCGATGCCCGACAGCACCACCGGCGCCTTCGCGCGCACGGGCGACAAGGTCGCCGCGATCCAGACGTCAGACGCTATGCGGATGAAGCTGACCTTCGCGCGGCTGGATGCGCGCCTCGTACTGCCCGACATGACCGGCACCGCCTATTTCCGCGGCACCGCCGGGCGGACGTTTGACCTGCGCGTGCTGACCCCCGCCACGGTGATTGAAGACCCGCGCAGCGGAAACGAAGTGATCGAAGCCGTGGCCGAAATCGCCGATCCCGAAGGGGTCATCGCGGGCATGTCCGGGGTCGCCAGCCTTGACGGCCCCCGCGCGCCCCGCATCGTCAGCTATGGCCGCTATGCGTATGAATTCGTCAGAAGGGTCTCATGGACATCCCTCGGCCTGAAGCTTTAAGGCAGCTGCGGCTGACCCTGTCTTCCGAAGGTCAGCGCCTGGCCTTCTTCCTGTCGGACTTGTCCAGCGGCAAGATCGTGTCGATCCCGCGTGAGGCGGCGCTTGGCGTGCAGCGGCTGCAAGACCGGATGGCGGGTCTCGATACCACTGAGATCCCGCGCGAGGATGTTGAGGCTGGCGTCAAGGCGCTGGGATACGTCACCTCGGTCCGGCGGGCGGAACGGGCGCGGGCGACCAAATTCAACCCCTTGTTCATGCAGATCCCGCTCTTTGACGTCGGCCCCTGGCAGCCGGGGATCACCCGGTTTTCCAGCTGGTTCGTCGGGCTGCCGCTGGCCGTCCTGATGCTGGGCCTGACGCTGACCGTCCTGACCCTGGGCATTCGCAACGACTGGGCCATCCGTTCGGAATTCGTGGGCATCCTGCGGATCGAGACGCTGCTGACCTTCGGCCTGATCGCACCCTTCCTGAAGATCATCCATGAATTCGGCCATGTCGTCGCCGCCACAGCCGCCGGGGTGCGGGTGCGAAATGCGGCCCTGTCCCTGATCGCCCTTTACCCCCTGCCATCCGTCGATTGCTCCGAGGCGGACGTGACGGCCAGCCGGGGTGGGCGCGTGGCGATCAGCCTGGCCGGGATCGTCACCGATTTCATGATCGGGATGATCGCCTTCATCCTGTGGCACCTGGTCGAAAGCGATGCGGCAAAGTCCGTCGCGGGGCAGGTTGTGGTGTTCTCAACCCTGAACTCCCTCCTCTTCAACGCCAACCCATTGATGAAGCTGGACGGCTACTATGCCATCGTTGACCTGATCGGCCAGCGCAACCTTTACACCCGCGCTGGTCAGCGCTTTGCCGAACTGGGCCGGGGTCTGGTGTCGCTGGGGGCGGACGGTGGCCTGCCGCAGGGTGCAGGCGGTTGGGGGCTGGCGGCCTATGGCGGGGCCACGCTGGTTTACCGGCTGATGATCTCGTTCACCATTCTGACGGCCATCCTGCCGCAGTTTCTGGGGCTGGGAATGGTTCTGGGGGCCTGGGGCATGTATGCGATGTTCGTCTCGCCCCTCTTGGCCGACCCGGTGCAGAAAGCGCCCAGCACAGTTTCCAAGCGCCGGCTTTGGCTGGGGCGGGGCGGTTTTCTGGCGGCGGTGGCGGGGCTGGTCCTGTTCCTGCCGCTGCCCTTTGTCCTGCGGGTGCCCTTGCGGCTGGACACGGCGGGATATTACGCGGTTACCGTGCAGGCGTCTGGCTTTGTCGCAGACCGTGCCCGGCCTGCCGGTGTGGCGGAAGATGGCGCGCTTCTCTTGACACTTTCGAACCCTGAGACTGATCGCAGGGCCCTGATCCTGCAGCTGGAACGGCAGGAAGCTGACCTTTTCCTGCAAAACACCCAATCCATCGGCCTGGCCGAGGCGCAACTGGCCGAAGAACGGATGCGCACGGTCATGGCGCAGATCAAAGTCCTGGAAACCGAACAGGCCGGCCTGACCGTGCAGATGGCCGCTAAGGGCTATTTCATCGCCACTTCCGGGCTGACCCCGGGGAGGTTTCTGGCAGCGGGCGACAGTGTCGGACACGCCTATCCCCTGACGGGCGATGCCCGGTTGATCGGCGCCTTTCCCGAACGCTGGGTAGAGGAATACCAGACCCATCCTCCCACCGGTGAGGTGCGCCTTGGGGATCGCTACGTTCCCGTGCCTTCAGGTGGCCTAAGCCTGACCGACGGGGCGACCACGGATGCGGCCACCGGGATGCGGTCGATCAGCCTGCATGTCGACCTGCCCGTCGCCCCGGCTGACCTTGTGGGCCAAGACCTGCAGATCAGGCTGCATTTCGGCAACCGGCCGCTGTGGGACCATCTGGCCTTCTGGGCCAGTGGCAAGCTTTCGGCCTTCCGGGACGCGCAAATTGTGGATCGTGAGACACGCATTGAACAATCGAATTAACCGAATGCGGACAGTGATTGGCAGAACGATTCATATCGGATAGCGACGAAGAAAGAGCTGCGTCAGCCTGCTGGTTTGGCGCGCAGAACCTGGGGGAAATCGTGGTCAAAAGCCAAGTGGCGGTCGGGCTTAGCCTGGCGGGGTTGATCTTCATGGCCGGGTGCGGCGAGCGCCAAACCACAAAGGCCACGACGGAACGTCTGGACGGTCTGCTTGCCTCGGGGATTGATGGCGAAGACCGGACCCGCGCGGAAGAACGGCTGCAGAAAACCCTCAACAAGGAAAACGCCACCGGCGCGCTTGCGGACAACTTTGGCAGCGCCGCAGGCAGCGAAGGCGCGGTCACGCTGGACCAGCTTCTGGCCAGCACGCTGGAGCGCAACTCGGACATCGGGATAGCCGCGCAGGCGATCAACCGGGCCGATGCCGAACGGATGAACGCGATCTACGGCTACCTGCCGCAGGTCTCGGTGTCTTACACCTATACCAACGTCGATCAGGAAGTGGTCGAGACGGACAACGTTGTCTTCGAAGAAGGCCGCGCGAAATATCCCGTCACCAACCTTGGCGTTGAAATCCGCCAGCCGATCTTTGACCTTAGCCGGATCTACGGCATCCAGCTGCAGAACACCGCCCGGTCAGTGGCTGAGGTGGAGTATATCGCGGCGGTCCACGCGGCGGCCTATGAAACCTATGACGCCTATTTCGTGGCCGTGCAAAGCAAGGCCCGGGGCAAGGCGCTGACTGCCAAGATGCAGCTGGTCAGCCGCCAGATATCGGTCGAAAGCGCCATGGTCAGCGAAGGCCTGTCGACCGACATCACCGGCCGCACCTATGCCGCCGAACTGGCCTCGCTTGCCGCAGATGAGGCGGTTGAGGCGTCGCGCTACGCCGATGCGCTGTCCAAGCTGTCGATGGTGTCGGGGCTGGTCGTCTCGGACGTGTCCGACGCCTCGCTTGGCCGGCTTGGCCGCGGCAACGAACTGTCGCCCGAAGCCGCGATTGCCAAGGCCGAGGAAAGCAACCCCGCCCTTCTGGGCAGCGCGATCACCGTCGTCGCCACCGAACTTGGCCGCCGTCAGGCGCTGGCCGCCGACTTTGCCCCCGTCATCGACGCCTTCGCGCTCTATGAGGACGAGACCCGCGAAGGCTCACGCTTCGGCGGCGGCTCGCGCACGGTCGACACCACGGTTGGCGTCCGGCTGACCCTGCCGATCTTCAACGCCGAAGGGCAGGGCTATGCCTCGACCCTTGAGACGGTTGACCTGCGCGACGCGGCCTTGCGCTACTACGGCGACAAGCGCCAGCTTGAGACGGAGATCCTGTCAACCATCCGCCGCCTGCAGGAACTGTCGACCGCCATTGGCCAATCCTCACGCGCGCTGTCTGCGATCACGGCCAACGTGGGCGACGAACAGGCCCGGGTTGAAACCGGCGAAAGCGTCGATCTGGTCGTCCTCAGCCGCAAACTGGCGCAGGTGTCCGCCCGCGAACGGCTGGAATTCCAGCAGATCGAATACCTCCGCGCCTGGGGCCTTTTGCAGTACCTGACCGGAGAGGACCTGCGCGAACTGGCACGGCAATGATCCGCAGGGCCGTTATCACAGGTCTTGTGACTGCCGCTCTAAGCCAGACGGCATTTGCCCAAAGCTCCGGTCTGGGGTCCGCTCCGACCCCAGTCTTGGGCAACGTCCCCGTCAACTGCGCCATCCGGCCCCTGCAGGTCGTGGAACTGGCAGCCCCCTTTGCAGGCGTGGTCCGCAAGGTCTTTGTCCGCCCCGGCCAGCAGGTCGCGGCGGGTGATCCGATTGCCGAGTTTGACGATGACCTGACCCGCGCTTCCTATGAGGCGGCTTTGGCCCGCACCACCTTGTCCGCAGCGCTGGAAGCCACCCGCCGCCAGCAAGAGGCCCTTTCCCGCAAGGTGGACCGCCTGCGCTCAGGCGTCGAACGCCGCGTGGTCAGCCAGGCCGACCTTGAGGCCGCGGAACTGGAGCTTGCTCAGGCCGAAGGTGCCGTGGGCCGCGAACTTGACCTCTTGCAGATGGCGAAGATCGAGGCGGATCAGGCGAAGATCGCGCTGGACAAGGCGCTGGTCGTCAGCCCGGTCGCGGGGCAGATCGGCGAAGACCTGATCGACCAGGGCGAGGCGCCCACGCAAAAGCCCATCGCAGTCATCTACGTCAACGATCCCTTGCGGGTTGAGGCTTTCGTGCCCACCGCTGGCCTTGCTGCCTTCCTCGCGCGCGACCGCTTTGAAATCGTCGTCAACGGCGACTTCGCCAAGCCGGTTCCGGTCACGCTCGACTACGTCTCGCAGGTCGCTGACCTGTCGTCGAATTCCCAGAGTGTGTATTTCATTCTGGACGCGCCGGGCATGATCCCCGGCTATCAATGTGTCATCCCGCCCATGGGTGGATAACGTGGTCCCGATCTGCGGCCGCACAAGGAAGAAGGGTTTCGGGATGAAGCTGACAACACGCGCCTTGGTACTTGCGACAGCCTCTGTAGCAGGGCCTGCCATGGCACAGGACGGCGGGGCGGCTTCGATCTCGACTGGGGCGGCCTATTCCAGCCAGCGCGGTGCTGTGGCCTTCGTGACGCTGGACGGGCGCGACATCCTGGGCAGCGGCATCGACCTGCGCTTTTCCTATGAGGCGGGCGAAGATGATGAGGCGGCCGAGTTGCGCCTGCGCAAGGTCTGGCAACTGGGGCAGACCAGCCTTGGCGCCGACAGCTTCGTCGCCCTCACCCTGGGGGGCGAGAAGTCCGACATCAAGGCGCAGCAATTCTCGCTGACGCAATACGCGCTGGACCTGACCTTTGGCGCAGACCTTTCGCCTGCGGCCAGCTACTCGGTATCGCTCTTCCACCTGGACGATGATCTGGAAGCATCGGGTGCCGATGTATCGCCCCTGATCATCGCGGAAAGCGGCAAGACAACGGCCACCGGGCTTGCCATTGATCTGGCCTATTCGACCTACGACCGCGAAGTGCTGCCCCAGTCGGGGTTCAAGCTTGGCGGTATGGTTGCCGCCACCTTCGCAGGAAATCGGGACTGGGCCTCAGCCGCCGTGAACGCCGGGCTGGCGCAGCCCTTGGGCAAAGCCACCCTGTCCTTGCGGGCCGAGGCGGGGGTCATCGAAGGGCGCGGCGGGCAGGCGGTCAGCATTCTGGACCGGGCCTACCTTGGCGGCGACATGCCGCGCGGCTTTGCCTTTGCCGGGATCGGCCCGCGCGACGTGACCGCAGGCGGCGTGGATTCAGCCCTGGGCGGCAACCGCTATGTGACCGCCTCGCTGGAAGTGCGCGCGCCCACCCGGATGGAAGCCCTGACGCTGGGTGCCTTTGTCGATGCGGGCACGGTCTGGGATCTTGATGTCACCTCGGGCGGCGCCTCGGGTGAGATTGACGATTCCTACCGCCTGCGCAGTTCCATCGGGGTGTCGGCCTATTGGCAGACCGGGATCGGTCTTCTGCAGGTCAACCTTGCCACGCCCTTGGAAAGCGAAACCTACGACAAGGATGAGGTTTTCTCGATCGGTCTCAGCGCCAAGTTCTGAACGGCTTGGAGCGGGATGGCCGTTCATGGAGCCCGGTACTTCCTGCTGCCCGTTCAACCCGCGTGACGAAAGGGCGATGCCCGACCGCCGGGTGGGCAAGCAACGGCAGTTCTCTGCGGTTTATGGCTCAACCCACCCCACCGAAGTTCTAGGTGGAACGCTGCAAAATGCCCGCCCGAGGGGGCGGTCGGGCACTGCCCGGCGCGCTTCGCGCTTGGTTCCGGTCAGAAGCAGAACATCGATTTCCCGGGACGGCACCCCGCTTATTCAGCCCCCGCCACCCGCACTTCCGTGCCCCATTCCGCGCATTTCCGCGTCAGATCGGGCGGCAGGGGCAGGTCTGTGAAGAACGTCGCAATCTCGGACAAGGAGGCCAGCCGGGCAGGGGCCGACCGTTCCAGCTTGGTATGGTCGGCCACCAGATAGACCTTGCGTGACTGCTGGACGATAGCCTTGGACACCCGCACCTCGGCCAGGTCAAAGTCCAGAAGGTCGCCATCGCGATCCAGCGCGGACACGCCGATCACTGCGTAGTCGACCTTGAACTGCTCGAAGAACTGGGTGGTCAATTCCCCCACCAGCCCGCCATCGGTGCGGCGCAGCGCCCCGCCCGCAACCACGATCTCACACCCTGGGTTGGCAACTAGGATATTCGCCACGTTCATGTTGTTGGTGATGACGGTGATGTTGCGATGGCCCAGAAGGGCATGGGCCACCGCCTCGGTCGTGGTGCCAAGGTTCAGGATCAGGCTGCAATTGTCGGGGATCGCGGCGGCGCAGGCGCGGGCAATGGCGGCCTTGGCGCCTTCGTTCATCCGGCGGCGCGCTTCATAGCCGATGTTGGTGACCCCGGTCCGCAGCGTGGCCCCGCCATGCACCCGGTCCAGATGGCCCGCATCGGCAAGGTCTGACAGGTCACGCCGGATGGTCTGCAAGGTGACGTCGAAACGCTGGGCGAGGTCTTCAACCATGACCCGGCCTTCGGCGCGGGCCAGCTCCAGAATCTCGGTCTGGCGGAAATTGAGCGCCACCGAACAGCCCTTTCGTTCACGACTTCCGCGCTTCTTGTGCCATGCGGCAGGCCATCTGTCAGCGCCTTTTCACGCCCGCGCTAATTTTCGTTTCTTTGCGCTTGCAGCAAATCGTCGCTGCATCTGCAGCATTTACGCAGCGTCACTGCGCGCAGATGTTCGCTTTACAGAAAAGCGCGTCTAAACGAAAGAAAGGCGTTGACGGAATCGTGACAATCGGCAGAGTTGGCGCCGGGGGAGGAACCCAAGTGACAGACGTTCAGGCCGGGGTCGTCAGCGACCTTTTCATCATCGGCGGTGGGATCAATGGCTGCGGCATCGCCCGCGACGCCACTGGCCGGGGTCTGTCGGTCACCCTTGCCGAACAGGGCGACCTGGCGCAAGGCACATCCTCGGCCTCGACCAAGCTGTTCCACGGCGGCCTGCGCTACTTGGAGTATTTCGAATTCCGCCTCGTGCGCGAAGCGCTGGAAGAGCGTGAGACGCTGTTGGTTGCCATGCCGCACATCAGCTGGCCGATGCGCTTTGTGCTGCCCCTGTCGCCCGAAATGCGGTTTGAGACGACGACGCCCACTTCACGCCTTTTGCGCTGGGTGATGCCCTGGGCCAAGGGACGGCGGCCGGATTGGCTGATCCGGCTTGGGTTGTTCATGTATGACACGATGGGTGGCCGGAAGATCCTGCCAGCGACCCGCAGCCTTGACCTGACCCGCGATGCAGCGGGCAAGCCCCTGAAACCGAAGTTCCGCAAGGCGTTTGAGTACTCCGACTGCTGGGTCGAAGATTCGCGCCTTGTCGTCCTGAACGCCCGCGACGCCGAACAGCGCGGCGCCAAGATCATGACCCGCACCCGCGTGGTCACCGCTGAACGCCACGGCGACCTTTGGCGCATCACCACCGAAGGCCCGCATGGCCGCGAAGACCACCTTGCCCGCGCGCTGGTCAATGCTGGCGGCCCTTGGGTTGAGGATATCATCCGCAACGTCGCCCGCATCAACTCCAGCGAGGGCGTTCGGCTGGTGCGCGGGTCGCATATCGTCACGAAACGGCTTTTCGACCACGACCGCTGCTATTTCTTTCAAGGGTCCGACGGGCGGATCATCTTCGCGATCCCTTATGAGCAGGACTTCACCCTGATCGGCACCACCGACAAGGACCACACCGGCGCCCCGAAAGAGGCGGTCTGCACCGATGAAGAGCAGGACTACCTCCTCGCCTTCGCGTCGCAGTATTTCGCCAAACCCGTCACCCGCGATGATGTGGTGTGGACCTATTCCGGCGTCCGCCCGCTGTACAATGACGGTGCAAAATCGGCCACGGCGGCCACGCGCGATTATGTCCTCAGCCTGGATACCACCGGCGCGCCGCTCCTGAACGTCTTCGGCGGCAAGATCACCACCTACCGCCGGCTGGCCGAATCCGCGCTGGCGAAGCTGACGCCCTACTTCCCGCAGGCAAAGCCCGCCTGGACCGCCCGCGTCACCCTGCCCGGCGGTGATTTTCCGCATGACGGCGTGGCGGCGCTGACGGCAAAACTCGCCGCGCAATACCCGTTCCTGACACCCTACCACGCTGGCCGCATGATCCGCGCCTATGGGACCGAGGCTTTCACCATTCTGGGCAATGCCGGCACCGCCGAGGCGCTTGGCCAGGATTTCGGCGCCACCCTGACCGAGGCTGAGGTTCGCTGGCTGATGACCCGCGAATACGCAACGACGGCGGCCGACGTGGTCTGGCGCCGGTCAAAACTGGGCCTGCGCCTGACGGCCGACCAGATCACGCGGCTTGACCGCTTCATGGCGGATGCCGCGTCCCGGGCGATCAGCCCGGCCGCGGAATAGGGGGCGGGGAATGACGCTGGAACTGCAAGGGGTATCACGGTCGGTCAGCGGAAGGGTGCACATCCATCCCCTTGATCTGACGCTGGAAAATGGCACGATGAACGTGCTGCTTGGCCCCACGCTTTCGGGCAAGACCAGCCTGATGCGCCTCATGGCAGGCCTTGATAAGCCCAGCACCGGCCGCATCCGCTGGCAGGGGCAGGACGTCACCGGCCAGCGCGTGCAGGACCGCAAGGTCGCCATGGTCTACCAGCAGTTCATCAACTATCCGGCGATGAGCGTGTATGAAAACATCGCCTCGCCCCTGCGCCTGATGGGAAAATCCGCGGCTGAGATTGACCGCGCCGTCAAGGAAACCGCCGAGATGCTGCGCCTGACACCGATGCTGCAGCGCAAACCATTGGAGCTTTCGGGCGGCCAGCAACAGCGCTGCGCCCTGGCCCGTGCGCTGGTCAAAGGGGCGGGTCTGGTGCTGCTGGATGAACCCCTCGCCAACCTGGACTACAAGCTGCGTGAGGAGCTGCGCATCGAGATCCCCCGCATTTTCGAAGCCTCCGGCGCGATCTTCGTCTATGCCACCACCGAACCGGAAGAAGCCCTCCTCCTGGGCGGCAACACTGCCACCCTGTGGGAAGGCCGCGTCACCCAGTTCGGCCCGACGCCAAGCGTTTACCGCCTGCCCGCCGATGCCCAGACCGCCCGGGTCTTCAGCGACCCGCCGATGAATTTCGTGCCTTGCCGCAAGGAAGGCCAGCGTCTGACCTTTGCCGATGTCGCCCACGCCCCCGCCGCCGCCAGCCTGTCGGACCTTGCCAACGGCAACTACACCGCTGGCTTCCGGGCGAACCACATCACGCTCAACCGCCATTCCGGCGATGCAGTGGAATTCCGCTGCACGGTCGCCGCGACCGAAATCACCGGGTCGGAAACCTTTGTCCACCTGAACCACGGGGCGGATCGCTGGGTTGGCCTTGTGCATGGTGTCCACCCGCTTGAGGCGGGCGCGCAAGTGTCGATCTACCTTGATCCTGCGCATGTCTATCTCTTTGATTCTGCGGGCCGCCTTGCCGCCCCCGCCCCTTATGCAATGGCGGCCTGAATGTCCCGGATCACCCTTTCGAACCTTGCCCACAGCTACCTCGCCAGCCCAAAAAGTGAGGCTGACTATGCCCTGAAGGAAATGGATCACGTCTGGGATGATGGCGGCGCCTACGCCCTTCTTGGCGCCTCGGGCTGCGGCAAGACCACGCTTTTGAACATCATCTCGGGCCTCGTGCGGCCATCACAGGGCCGGGTCCTGTTTGGTGACCGTGACGTGACCGACGCCGAAACCACTGAACGCAACATCGCGCAGGTGTTCCAGTTTCCCGTCGTCTACGACACGATGACCGTGCGCCAGAACCTGGCCTTTCCGTTGCGCAACCGGGGCATGGACCCCGCATACATCGCCCGCCGCGTCGACCAGATCGCCGCGATGATCGGGATGGAGGCGATGCTGGACCGAAAGGCGCGCGGCCTGACCGCCGATGCAAAGCAGAAGATTTCCCTCGGTCGCGGTATGGTGCGTGAGGACGTCAACGCGATCCTCTTTGACGAACCCCTGACCGTGATCGACCCTCACATGAAGTGGGAGTTGCGGACCCAGCTGAAATCGCTGCACCGCGAGTTTGGCCACACGATGATCTACGTGACCCACGACCAGACCGAAGCGCTGACCTTCGCTGACAAGGTCGTGGTCATGCATGACGGCCGCGTGGTCCAGATGGGCACGCCCGAGGAATTGTTCGAAACGCCTGCCCATACCTTCGTGGGCTACTTCATCGGCTCACCGGGGATGAACCTCTTTGACGCCGAAGTGTCGGGTACGGAGGCGCGGCTGGGGGGCGTCTCTGTGCCTCTGGGTGCGGCCTACGGGCCAACAACGGGCCGCACCCAGATTGGCATCCGTCCGGAATATGTGACCCTGTCCGACGAAGGCGTGCCAGTGACCGTGAAACGCGTCGAGGACGTCGGTCGCCACCGCATTGTCCGCGCCGAATTGCAGGGCCAACCCCTGAACGCGATCCTGACGGAAGGTGAAAGCCTTCCCGCCGACCCCCGCGTTTCCTTCGCGATGGGCAAGGTCAACGTCTACGCAAACGACTGGCGCGTTACGCCGATGGGGGCCTGATCCATGGACAAGACGCAAAACAACAAGGCCTGGTTCCTGGTACTGCCGGTCCTCTTGCTGGTCGCCTTCTCGGCAGTCCTGCCCCTGATGACGGTGGTGAACTACGCCTTCAATGACACCTTCGGCAACAACGAGTTCTTCTGGGCGGGACTGGAGTGGTTTGAGGATATGGTCACCTCGGACCGTCTGCATGACGCGCTGGGGCGGCAGATCCTGTTCTCGGCGATCATCCTGTCGATTCAGGTGCCCTTGGGCATCTTCATCGCACTGAACATGCCGAAGAAAGGCTTCTGGGCCAGCCTGGTCCTGATCCTGATGGCGCTGCCCTTGCTGATCCCGTTCAACGTGGTCGGCACGATCTGGCAGATCTTTGGCCGGGTGGACATCGGCCTTCTGGGCCACACGCTGGCTGCTATGGGGATCGACTACAACTACACCAACGACCCGATCGATGCCTGGATCACCGTCGTCGTGATGGACGTCTGGCACTGGACCTCGCTCGTGGCCCTTCTGTGCTACGCGGGCCTGCAGTCCATCCCCCAGGCCTACTACCAGGCCGCCAAGATCGACCAGGCCACACGGTGGAGCGTCTTCCGCTACATCGAACTGCCGAAGATGAAGGGCGTCCTTCTGATCGCCGTCCTTCTGCGCTTCATGGACAGCTTCATGATCTATACCGAGCCTTTCGTCGTCACCGGCGGCGGTCCCGGCAACTCGACCACGTTCCTGTCCATTGACCTGGCGAAGATGGCCACCGGCCAGTTCGACCTTGGCCCGGCGGCGGCGTTCAGCCTGATGTACTTCTGCGTCATCCTCTTGATTTCATGGGTCTTCTACACCGTGATGACCAACCTTGACCGTGAGGAGAACCGCTGATGCCGCGCTTTCGCACCTCAGCCGTCGTGATGACGGTCTACCTTCTGTTCCTGCTGATCCCGATCTATTGGCTGATCAGCATGAGCCTGAAGACCAACACCGAAATCACCGGCACCTTCACCCTTTTCCCGCAGAACCTGACGTTCCAGAACTACGTCACCATCCTGACGGATCCGGCCTGGTACATGGGCTATGTCAACTCGATGATCTACGTCACGATGAACGTGGTCATCTCGCTGGCGGTCGCACTGCCCGCGGCCTACGCCTTCAGCCGCTACAACTTCATGGGCGACAAGCACCTGTTCTTCTGGCTGCTCACGAACCGGATGGCCCCGCCTGCCGTCTTTGCGCTGCCGTTCTTCCAGCTGTATTCGGCGATGAACCTGATCGACACGCATATCGCTGTGGCGCTGGCGCACTGCCTTTTCAACGTGCCCCTTGCGGTCTGGATCCTGGAAGGCTTCATGCGCGGCGTCCCGAAAGAGATCGACGAGACCGCCTATATCGACGGCTACTCTTTCCCGCGCTTCTTCGTGAAGATCTTCATGCCCCTGATCGCGAGCGGCATCGGCGTCGCGGCCTTCTTCTGCTTCATGTTCTCCTGGGTGGAACTGCTGCTCTCGCGCACTCTGACCACCACCGACGCCAAACCCATCGCCGCCACGATGACCCGCACCGTGTCGGCATCGGGCATGGACTGGGGCGTCCTCGCCGCTGCCGGCGTCCTGACCATCGTGCCGGGCGCCTTGGTGATCTACTTCGTCCGCAACTACATCGCCAAGGGCTTTGCCCTGGGACGGGTGTGATGGACGAGGTAACCCTCTCGCTTGCCGAGGTCAGGCAGTGGGCGTCCCGAACGCTCAATGTACTTGAGGCCTGGGGTCACAAGGAAATCTCCGTTCCGCTCGGGCTATATCATTTCATGGACCCCACAGAACTTTGGACAATGCCTGCTGTAAAGCCTGTCGTCGGTGACTCGCGCGATGACATTTCCACCCTTCGAGAGGAGGTCTTGCGGCCGATGGAAGATCTGGTCGACTGGCACTCTTTGCAGCACCTAATCGGCATTCTTTCGGTAGTCGCTTCGCAGATAACACCGCAACTGGGCAAATCAGCATGACCTCAACCCGCTGGACCACGATCTACCTCACCCTCGCCCTCATCATGGGGGCGATCCTGGCGCTGCTGTTCTGGGCCGTCCCGGTGGACGGCGACGGCGTCAGGGACTGGACGGGGTCGCTCATCCCCGGCTTCTGGATGGCCTGGACCTTCCCGGTTGCCCTCTTCTTCTGGATCATCGCCAGCTTGCTCATCATCATGACCGTGCTGGCGATCCGCTACCCTGAAACCCCGCGCGTCGGCGTGCTGCGGATCGAAACCACCCGCGGCGACCGGTTGTTCATTTCGCTTTTGGGCTCGGCCTTCATCAATCTTGGCTGGCTCTTCTTCTTCGGTGCCCCCCTTTGGGGCGCGCTGATCCTCTGCCTCGTCTATGCCTTCGCGGTGTTCCGCTGGGTCTGACGGGGAAGCAACGGGCCATTGGGCGGATGAGGAGCCGCCCCCTGGCAAGAAAAGACCAACGTCTCAACATTCTGGGAGGAATCACATGAGACTTCGCACAACCGCAACCGCCATGGCGCTTGCGCTTATGGCAACAGGCATTCCCGCCTGGGCAGACATCGAGGCGGCGAAAGCCTTCCTTGATGCCGAGATCGGCGAGCTTTCGACCCTGGACCGCGCCGCCCAGGAAGCCGAACTGCAGTGGTTCATCGACGCCGCTGCACCCTATGCCGGCATGGAAATCAAGGTCGTGTCGGAAACCATCGGCACGCATGAATACGAATCCAAGGTCCTTGCCCCGGCGTTCGAAGCCATCACCGGCATCAAGGTCACCCATGACCTGATCGGCGAAGGCGACGTCGTCGAAAAGCTGCAGACGCAGATGCAGACCGGCGAGAACATCTATGACGCCTACATCAACGACTCTGACCTGATCGGCACCCACTGGCGCTATCAGCAGGCCCGCAACCTGACCGACTGGATGGCAGGCGACGGCGCTGCGGTCACCAACCCGGGGCTGGACCTGGCCGACTTCATCGGCCTGTCGTTCACCACCGGTCCGGACGGGAAACTCTACCAGCTTCCCGACCAGCAGTTCGCGAACCTCTACTGGTTCCGCTACGACTGGTTCAACGACCAGAAGACCAAGGACGACTTCAAGGCCAAGTATGGCTATGACCTCGGCGTTCCGCTGAACTGGTCGGCCTATGAGGACATCGCCGAGTTCTTCACCGGTCGTGACATGTCCTATGCGGGCGGCCCGGCTACCGGCGTCTATGGCAACATGGACTACGGCAAGAAGGACCCGTCGCTTGGCTGGCGCTACACCGACGCGTGGATGTCGATGGCCGGTATGGGCGACATCGGCGAACCGAACGGTCTGCCGGTCGACGAATGGGGCGTCCGCGTCAACGAAAACTCGCAGCCCGTCGGCTCTTGCGTGACGCGCGGTGGGTCGACCAACGACGCGGCGGCGGTCTATGCCGTCACCAAGGCGATCGAGTGGCTGCAGAAGTACTCGCCGCCAGAAGCCCAGGGCATGACCTTCGGCGAAGCGGGTCCGGTTCCTGCCCAGGGCGCAATTGCCCAGCAGATGTTCTGGTACACCGCCTTCACCGCGGCGTCCGTTGTGGAAGGCACCCCCGTGATGAACGAGGACGGCACGCCCAAGTGGCGCATGGCCCCCTCGCCGCACGGCGCCTACTGGCAGGAAGGCATGAAGGTCGGCTATCAGGACGCTGGGTCCTGGACGCTGATGCAAAGCACCCCTGTTGACCGTGCGCAGGCCGCCTGGCTTTACGCACAGTTCGTGACCTCGAAGACCGTGGACGTGAAGAAGGCCCATGTCGGCCTGACCTTCATCCGCGAATCGACGATCCAGCACGAAAGCTTCACCGAGCGGGCCCCGAAACTGGGCGGCCTGATCGAATTCTACCGCTCGCCAGCCCGGGTCCAGTGGTCGCCCACCGGCACCAACATCCCGGACTATCCGAAGATGGCGCAGCTGTGGTGGCAGAACATCGGCGATGCCATGTCGGGTGACAAGACCCCACAGGAAGCGCTGGATGCCCTCTGCGAAGAGCAGGAAAAAGTGCTGGAGCGGATCGAGCGTTCGGGCGTCCAGGGCGACATCGGCCCGAAACTGAACGAAGTGGTCGATGCGCAGTACTGGATCGACCAGCCGGGTGCTCCGGTTGCCAAGCTGGAAAATGAAAAGCCGCAGGGCGAAACCATCGCCTATGACGAGCTGATCAAGTCCTGGCAGAACTGATCGACGGGCGGGCGGCACCTTCCAGTGCCGCCCGCACCGATTTCTTCAAAGAAATCGGCCCGGACTTTTTGAAAAGTCCGGGTCCCGGTTTCCCCGCTGCGCCAGGGCTGCAAAGTTTAATGCTTCCTGAACACGCGCTTCTAACCCATTGGTTTTCCTGACCCAGACCCCCTGTCCCTGCCCGGGACACCCCCAAGCAGGCCCGACCCCCATGACCCATATCCTTGCCATCGATCAGGGCACCACCTCCTCCCGCGCGATCCTGTTTGACGCGGCCCTGAGGCCGATCGCCAGCGCCCAGGAAGAGTTTCCCCAGTCCTACCCCCGCCCCGGCTGGGTTGAACACAACCCCGCCGACCTCTGGTCCACCGTCGCCGGCACGGCGCGGGCGGCGATCGAGAAGGCCGGAGTCAGCGCCACCTCCATCGCCGCGATCGGCATCACCAACCAGCGTGAGACGACCCTGATCTGGGACCGCTCAACTGGCCAACCGATCCACCCCGCCATCGTCTGGCAAGACCGCCGCACCGCCGACACCTGCACCGCCCTGAAGGACGCGGGGCGTGAGGCGATGATCACCGCCCGCACCGGTCTTCTCCTGGACCCGTACTTTTCCGGCACCAAGATCAAATGGCTCCTCGACCACGTCGAAGGCGCCCGCGAGAAAGCCAACCGGGGCGAACTCGCTTTCGGCACCGTCGACACCTGGCTGATCTGGAACCTGACCGGCGGGAAGGTGCACGCGACCGACGCCACCAACGCCTCACGCACGCTGATCTACAACATCGCCAAGGGGGAATGGGACGCTGACATCTGCGGGCTTCTGGGCATCCCGATGTCCCTCCTCCCCGAGGTCCACGATTGCGCGGCACCCTATGGCATGACGCGGCCAGACCTCTTCGGGCGCGAGATCCCGATCCTTGGCGTCGCGGGCGACCAGCAGGCGGCGACGGTCGGGCAGGCCTGCTTTGCCCCCGGCATGATGAAATCCACCTACGGCACCGGCTGCTTTGCCCTTCTGAACACCGGCACCGACATGGTCCCGTCAAAGAACCGCCTGCTGACCACCATTGCCTACCAGCTGAAAGGTCAGCCGACCTATGCCCTCGAAGGCTCAATCTTCATCGCCGGTGCTGTGGTCCAGTGGCTGCGCGACGGCCTCAAGATCATCCGCGAGGCGAAGGAGACCCAGCCCCTCGCCGAAGCCGCGGAGGAAGCCCAAGGCGTCATCCTTGTCCCGGCCTTCACTGGCCTTGGCGCGCCCTATTGGCGGCCGGACAGCCGCGGGGCGGTCTTCGGGCTGACCCGCAACTCTGGCCCCGCTGAACTGGCCCGGGCGGCGCTGGAAAGCGTCGGCTATCAGACCCGCGACCTGTTGGAGGCGATGCGGGCCGATTGGGGCACCGAGGCGCAGGGTGTGTTGCGGGTCGACGGCGGCATGACCGCCAGCGATTGGACCATGCAGTTCCTGTCGGACATTCTGGGTGCCCCCGTGGACCGGCCCAAGGTGACCGAAACCACCGCACTCGGCGCCGCCTACCTTGCCGCGATGCAGGCGGGCGTCATCGGCGGGCCGGAGGAGTTCGCCAAATCCTGGGCGCTTGACCGCCGCTTTACCCCGCAAATGGCCCCTGCCACCCGCGATGCGAAATATGCCCGCTGGGGCAAGGCCATTGCCGCCACGATGAGCGTATGACGCCCTTTGGCATCACCGCCCCCGGCCGCATCCTCTTCGGCCGGAGTGAGGCCACGAAGGCCCCCGCCCTGATCCGCGCCTTTGGTGCACGCGGCGTGGTCGTGCATGGCGCGAACCGGACGCGCGCGGCCTGGCTGGTAGAGGCCCTTGGCCCCGGGGTGCTGACCATCGCTTGCCAAGGTGAGCCGACGCTGACCGACTTGACCGCCGCCCTGGCCACCGCGCGGGGCCATCGCCCTGACTGGGTGGTCGCCATTGGCGGCGGCGCGGCGCTGGACCTTGGCAAGGCGCTGGCCGGGCTGATCCCCGCGCCGGGCGACCCGATGCAGCATCTTGAGGTGGTGGGGCAGGGCCTGCCACTGACCAACGACCCGTTGCCCTTCATCGCCCTTCCCACAACCTCCGGCACCGGGGCCGAGGTGACGAAGAACGCAGTCATCGGCCTGCCTGACCACGGCCGCAAGGTCAGCCTTCGCGATGACCGGATGGTCGCGCGGCTGGCGATTGTCGATCCTGCGCTGACCGATGGCTGCCCTTGGGCGGTGACGCTTGCCTCGGGCCTGGATGCCGTGACGCAGGTGATCGAACCCTACGTGTCCTGCAAGGCGACGCCCTACACCGATGCTCTCGCGCGGCCGGCGATTGGCTTGGGGCTGGCGGCCCTGATGCGGCTGCAAGCGGGTGAGGATGCTGAGGCGCGCGACCGGCTGGCCTGGGTCAGCCTTTGCGGTGGTCTTGCGCTCGCCAACAGCGGCCTTGGGGCGGTGCATGGCTTCGCGGGGGTGATCGGCGGCATGACCGGGGCCGCACATGGGGCGATCTGCGGCGCCCTCCTCGGCCCGGTGCTGGCGGCCAACAGGGTGGCAGCAACAGGGGCCGCGCAGACGAAGCTGGACGAGGTTTGCGGACTGATTGCCGAAGCGTTGGGTTGTTCTGCCGAGCTATCCCCCGCGCATCTGCAGGCCTGGGCGCAAGCGGCGGGTCTGCCGGACCTGGCCGCCCTGGGGGTGACCCCGGCGATGCATGCGGGGATTGTGGCGGCCGCAGAAAGTGCGTCATCCATGAAGGGAAATCCGGTCATCTTGCCCCCGTCGGTCCTGCGTGCGGTGCTTGAGGCTGCTTGACCGGGATCAAGGCGGCGGCCCGCTCCTTCAGGTAAAATGATCGCATTGGAACTGAAGCTGGGAGCTTCCCCGATGCGTCTGACAATGATCCTCTATTCGATGATTGCGACGGCCCTTGCCGGGTCCGCCGTCATTGCCGTTCTGACCATGGGCTACGTGACCCTTTGGCCGATCCTTGGAGCTGCCGCCTTGGGGGCGGCGGTGGCGCTGCCGGTCAGCTGGCTCGTCGCGCGCGAGATTTCCTGACGCTTCAGGCCTCAAGAAAGACGCGGACGGTGTCTTCGAATTCACGCGGCTTTTCGGCGTGCAGCCAGTGGCCCGCGCCGGGAATCTTGGCGAAGCGGGCCTTGGGAAACAAGACGCGGATCGCCTCGCGGTGTTCGGGGCGGACATAATGGCTTTCGGCCCCGGTCAGGAACAGGGTTGGATGGTCAAACTGGCCCTGAGTACCTGGCCAGCCGACGATCTTGGCCATCTCGGCCTTCAGGACGGGCAGGTTCAGCTTCCAGCGCGGCGGGTGCGCCTTCAGGTCGAGCGATTGCAGGAAAAAGGCACGCAGGGCCGGATCCTCAACCGTGGCGGAGAGGGCGGCATCAGCCTCAGCCCGGGTGGTGATCTGCGACAGATCCACGCCTGCCATGGCATCGACGTGGCGGGTCTGGTCATGGGTGTAGGCCACGGGGGCGATGTCGGCCACGACCATCCGTCTGATCAGCGCGCCTTGGGTCAGCGCCAGTTGCATCGCCGCCTTTCCGCCCATCGAATGGCCCAGAAGGTCAACCGGCGCGCCAAGGCCCATGATCACCTCGGCCAGATCGGCGGCCATGTCGGGGTAGCTGTGTGTCGCTGTGCGGGGGCTGTCGCCATGGTTGCGCATGTCGACGGCGACCACATTACGCCGGTCCGCCAGACGGCGGGCAATGACGCCCCAGTTGCGGCCGGACCCGTACAGGCCATGCGCGATAACCAGGGTCGGTTGGGCGGCGGCTTCAGCGGCGGGGTGCAGGATCTGAGAGAGCATGACCTTGCATAGCCTTCACGCAGGCGTCAGGCCAGAGCGGTTGAACGCCCGGCCGTTAGACCGTAGGGTCGCTTTCGGTTTGAGGAGGGTTTCGGGATGAGTGCGGTAGCGATCCAGCAAATGGCGGATCGGGTGGATGGGCTGCTGGAAGAGCGGTTGAACCTGACCGGGCGCGACCTGTCGGCCAAACTGCGGCGGAGCGGGCGGCTTTTGCCGCGCAAGGTGCGCGACGGGGCGCAACTTCTGGCTGTGGCAGCAGAAAAGTCAAAGAATCCCAAGCTGTTGGGCCAGATCAACATGGGCGAGGTTGCCGACGCCTATGACGCCTGCGTCAAGCATCTGATGACGGTGGATCCGGCTGGGCGGCGGCGTGATACGATTTCCAGCATGATCGGGTCGGTCGGGTTCGGGATATTGGCGCTGATGCTGGCGATCATCGCGTTTCTGGCCTGGCGTGGGTATCTTTGACGAAGAGCGGCGCGGCTGACAGCGCCCGGCGCGTAACTAGCGTGACGGTGACGAAGGCCACGTAAAGCAGAAGGTACCAGGAGCCGAGTTTGCCCAGGCTGACGATCTGGCCAGGAAGCTGGCCCGAGTAGACCCAGGTGCCGGTGGCGGTGCCGACATTCTCGGCCAGCCAAAGGGCGAGCGCCGCAAGGAACGCGGCCAGCGGCAGAGGCATCCACCAGTGGCGGTCATGGATGCGGAACCAGATGCGGGTGCGGGCGTAAAGCATTACAGTTGCTAGAAAAAGTGCAAACCGGATGTCCGGCAGGAAGTGGTGCGCGAAGAAGTTGACGTAGATCGCTGCGGCCAGAAGCAGCGTCAGAGGGAAGCTGGGGTAGGGCGCGAAGACCATGTCGAAGACCCGGATCACCCGCGCGATGTAGCTGCCGACGGAGGCGTACATGAAGCCGGAAAAGAGCGGGACGCCCATGACCATGAACACCCCCGCCTCCGGGTAAGTCCAGGATCCGGCGTGGACCTTGAACCACTCCATCGCTGTGCCGGTCAGGTGGAAAAGGAGGATGACGCGGGCCTCTTCCCAGGTTTCCAGTTTCGTCCACAAGAACACGACTTGCGTGGCGATGGCGAAAAGGAACAGAAAATCATAGCGTTGCAGGGGCCAGTCGGGTTGCCAGACCAGTTTGGTGGCGATGATGGCCGCAAGGAGGAGGCCGCCGAAAAGGCAGGCCCAGCCCTGTTTCAGGACGAACATCACGAACTCGGCCAGCGCGAAGGGAAGCCTTGCGCGGGCCCAGTCGCCCATGCGGCGTTCGAGGGAACGGGTGTTCGGGGCGGTCATGCGGGGATGTGACCGGGAGGCGGGGTGGGCGTCAAGGTGGGGATCGCCGGAGGAGCACCGGACGCGGTTAAGGAAAGGTTGCGCAGGTTTTCTTCAGAGGGACCGCAACGGGGACCGTCGGGGTCGTCAAGTGCTTGGGAGCGCTGTATTAATCAGGGGGTTTCTGGGGGAAGATGGGGTCTTTTTTCCGTCATCCTCGCGTCTTCCTTCCGTCTCTACGCACGGGGTTGGGAGGAGGCGTTAACCATGCAAGGGCGAATCGGGGGTGGTGGGTTGGCACCCACCCTACGCACTGTTGATGCGAGGTTTTGGGCATAAGCGTTAGCCTCGTGGGCCTGATCGGGATTTGGGAAGAGTCCCCCATCCCTCCTCATGAGGCGGAGGGGAGCAGCAAGGGTTTGAGGTCGGTTGCAGGATGGAGTGGTAAAGATGGATGCTGAGCGGACGGAGCCGGCGCTTGCCTACTTCAGCCTGAACAGGATCTCGCGTTCATCGGACATATTGAGGTCGTCGGCAAATCCGATTTCTTGTGCACCGTGCTTCAGCAACAAGGACCGCATGACCACGTTGGACGCTTCCGTCGTGCAGTATAGCCGCAGCCATCGTGCGTTATTCACCGCGCTGACGATCAGATTGCCTCCAATACCTTGCCCCCGGAATGCCGTCGCAACGCAGACGATGGAGAGCAGCGGCCAGCCCAAGAATTCGGCAGGCGCAATCTTGGCGTAACCGACTGCGTTGCCGTCTAATTCGGCAACCGTCAGGGTCCCTTGCTGGATGTCGATGCGGCGATCTCCGATGAACTCGTCGAACGTTGCCAGAGCAGGATAATCACCAAACTCGCAGGCCCTGATGATTGTTTTTGATCGCATCAGTCCTCCAGCTAGGGCGATCATCACTCTTCAATCAGCGATGCATATGAACTTCAGGACCCAAAGCAAGCATCAACCACTTCTTGGCCCGGAATCAAGGCGCCCTGGCGCCGCCGGGCCGCGCCCTCCCTCCCCCCGGGAGGGCGCTTTGCAACGTTGGTCACCCGAACTGCTGTGGGAGGGGAGGCACCATAAAGTGCCTACATCGGCTGTTGGAGCGCCCGCCCGAGGGAGGGCGCGGCCCTGTGGTCTGATTGGTAAGGTGCGCTGTAGCGCACCCTACGATGGTCACAGGTCCGGGTAGATCGGGAAGCGGTGGCAGAGGACTTCGACCTCGGCTTTCACCTTGGCCTCGACGTCGCCATTCCCGTCTTCGCCGTTCGCGGCGAGGCCTTCGGTCACTTCGATGATCCAGCGGCCGATCTGGCGGAATTCGGCCTCGGTGAAGCCGCGGGTGGTGCCGGCGGGGGTGCCGAGGCGGACGCCGCTCGTGATCGTTGGCTTTTCGGTGTCGAAGGGGATGCCGTTCTTGTTGCAGGTGATATGGGCGCGGCCGAGGGCTTTTTCGGTCGCGTTGCCCTTCACGCCTTTGGGGCGCAGGTCGACCAGCATCAGGTGGGTGTCGGTGCCGCCGGTGACGATGTCGAGGCCGCCCTTCATCAGCTCATCCGCCAGGGCCTGGGCGTTCTTGATGACTTGGGCCTGGTAGGATTTGAAACCGGGGCGCAGCGCCTCACCGAACGCAACCGCCTTGGCGGCGATGACGTGCATCAGGGGGCCGCCCTGGATGCCGGGGAAGATGGCCGAGTTGAACTTCTTGGCCAGCGCTTCATCGTTGGTCAGGATCATCCCGCCGCGCGGGCCGCGCAGGGTTTTGTGGGTGGTGGTCGTTGCCGCATGGGCGTGCGGGAAGGGCGAGGGGTAGAGGCCCGCGGCCACAAGGCCCGCGAAGTGGGCCATGTCGACCAGAAGGTAGGCGCCGACCGAATCGGCGATTTCGCGCATGCGGGCGAAGTCGATGATGCGGGGAATGGCGGAACCGCCGGCGATGATCATCTTCGGCTGGTGTTCGGTCGCAAGGGCCTGAACCTGGTCATAGTCGAGCGTCAGGTCCTGCTTGCGGACACCGTACTGGATGGCGTTGAACCACTTGCCGGACTGGTTGGGTGCTGCGCCATGGGTCAGGTGGCCACCGGCGTCCAGCGACATGCCGAGGATGGTGTCGCCGGGCTTCAAAAGCGCCTGGAACACGCCCTGGTTGGCCTGAGAGCCGGAGTTCGGCTGGACGTTGGCATAGGCGACGCCGAACAGCTGGCAGGCGCGGTCGATGGCGAGGTTTTCGGCCACGTCAACGAACTGGCAGCCGCCGTAGTAGCGCTTGCCGGGGTAGCCTTCGGCGTATTTGTTGGTCATCACTGACCCCTGCGCCTCCATCACGGCGCGGGAGACGATGTTTTCGGACGCGATCAGCTCGATCTCATGGCGCTGGCGGCCGAGTTCGGCGGTGATTGAGCCAAAAAGCTCAGGGTCGCGAGAGGCGAGGCTTTCGGTGAAGAAACCGGTATCGCGGTGTGCGGCGTTCATGGATGACCTCTCGACGCTGGATGTGACGGCTATTTAGAGCACGGGCCGCCAGTCGAAAAGGCAAGAAAGCGACAAGTGCGGTGTTTGGGGCGAAATATTCTTACGTTGGGGAAACGCGGGCGGCTGCGCGAAAGCGCCAGCGGGGGTTGAGTTCGCGCGGCTGCGGGGCCAAGACTTGGCAAGGCAACAGATTTGGCCCGCGGGGAGATGACAGGCGTGCGCATCAGGTTCACGGCCAGCAAGGCCCCGGCAGCGGTGGCGGCCTATGCGGCGCTGACGGCTGCCTATGGGCAGGCGGATTCGCGCAATGCCGAGGTGATCGTGGCCCTGGGCGGCGACGGGTTCATGCTGCAGACGCTGCACGCGGCCCATGGCAAGGGCCTGCCGGTCTATGGGATGAACTGCGGCACCATCGGGTTTCTGATGAATGCCTATGCCGAGGATGACCTGCCCGAACGGCTGTCGGCGGCGGAGGAGACGGCGATCAACCCCTTGTCGATGCGGGCGACCAATACGCGCGGCAAGGTGACCGAAGCGCTGGCGATCAACGAGGTGTCGCTGCTGCGGCAGGGGCCGCAGGCGGCGAAGCTGCGGGTCTTCATTGACGGGCGCGAGCGGCTGGATGAGCTGGTCTGCGATGGGGCGCTGGTGGCGACGCCGGCGGGATCGACGGCCTACAACTATTCCGCACACGGGCCGATCCTGCCGATCGGGTCAGACGTGCTGGCCTTGACCGCCATGTCAGCCTTCCGGCCGCGGCGCTGGCGGGGGGCCTTGCTGCCACGGTCGGCCCTGGTGCGGTTTGAGGTGCTTGAAGCGGAGAAGCGGCCGGTGATGGCGGATGCCGACAGCCGGTCATCGGTGCGCGATGTGGTGAGTGTCGAAGTGCGGTCGGAGCCGTCGGTCACCCACCGGCTGATGTTCGACCCCGGGCATGGCCTGGAAGAGCGGCTGATCGGCGAGCAGTTCACCTGACCTGCGGGGATACTCCTCGTGCGACTTCGTCTTCTCGTCGTGGGCGACCAGCGAGGAGTGACGCGGTCGCAGGCGAGCGGCGGGTCAGGAGTTGGGTGATTTCCAGCCGTCAATCTTGCGGTAGAGCGTCGACGGCGACACGTCGAGGACCCGCGCAGCGCGGGGGATTGACCCCCCGTGTTGGGCAAGGGTGGCTTCGATCAACCGCCGCTCTGCCTCGGCCAGGGTCAGGCCGACGAGGCTGTCGAGGGCGGGCAGGTCGTTGATCGGGGCAAGGCTGGGCGCAGGCAGGGTTGGGGCAGCCTCTTCGGCGGCAAGGCCGGGGGGCAGCATTTCCGGCGTCACCCAGCCGCCGGGGTTCAGCACCACCACGTTGCGGATCACGTTCAAAAGCTGGCGCACATTGCCTGGCCAGGGCAGGCGCGGCAGAAGGGCCTGAACGGCGGGGTCAAGGCCGTGGAAGATGCGCCCCTCTTCTTCGGCAAAGCGGCGGAGGGCGGCTTCGGCAATCTCGATCACGTCACCGGCGCGGTCACGCAGGGGCGGCATGTGAATCGGCACGACGTAGAGGCGATAATAGAGGTCCTCGCGGAAGTAACCGCGGCGGACGGCATCCAGGGGGTCACGGTTCGTGGCGCAGACGATGCGGACGTTGACCTTTTTCGGCCGGGTCGCCCCCACGGGCTGCACGGTCGAGGTTTGCAGGAAGCGCAGCAGCTTGGTCTGCAGGGCCGGGGCCATTTCGCAGATTTCATCGAGGAACAGCGTCCCGCCATCGGCGGCGGTGGCAGCACCCGGCTTGTCGGAAATGGCGCCGGTGAAGCTGCCCTTCATGTGGCCGAAGACTTCGGATTCCAAGAGGTCCTGCGGGATCGCGCCGCAGTTCAGCGCGATGAAGGGGCCGGTGGCGCGGGCGGAATTGGCATGGACGGCAAGGGCGCAAAGCTCTTTGCCCGTGCCACTTTCGCCAGTGATGAAGACCGTCGCCATCGACCGCGCGACGGAGGCGATGGTGGAGTGGATGCGCCCCATCGCGGGGGATGAGCCGATGAAGCCGGACGTATCGGTCAGCGTTGGGCGCTCGGGAACCGGGGCCGGCGGAGCGGGCGCTGGGCGTGACCGTTCGGCCAGCGCGTTCTGCACGGCGCTGAGGAAACGGTTTTCATCAAAGGGCTTGACCAGAAAGTCATGCGCGCCGGCACGCATCGCCTCAACCGCGCGGTTGACGGAGCCGTTGGCGGTGATGGCGATGATGCTGGTGTCAGGTGCCTGGGCCAGGATGTCTTGCATCAGCGCCAGACCGTCACGGTCGGGCAGGATCAGGTCAAGGAGGACGACGGCGGGTTTGAGGCTTTGGAACAGCTGAAACCCCTCGGCTGCCGTCCCCGCCACCGAGACGCGAAAGCCGGCAGACGACAGGATGGAGCGGTAGACCATCTGCAGCGACAGGGTGTCTTCGATCAAGAGGATCGTCGCGCGGTTCGTGGCGGGGGATTTCATGCAGCGCCCCCCGCTGGAACGGGCGTGGCGCGCACGAGCGCGATCAATGCGTCAAGTTCGGCCACAAGCCCCGGGACCACTTCGCGTGAGGCGGCATCATCCTGGGCGTGGGCAGCGGTGTTCAGCGCCTCGGCCATGGCTTGCAGCGACAGGGCACCTGCCGATCCGGCCAGTGAAATCAGGATATGACTGCCTTCGCGCAGGGCATCCCAGTCCTGATCGGCAGCCCCGGACAGGGCCAGCGATCGGCACCGCGACAGATCATCCGCCAGATGCAAGAGCAGCGTTCCCGCCATGGCCGGGCCTGTCAGGTCAATCAGGCGCTGAAAGCGGGTGGGGTCAAAGTCGCGCAGGCCAAGGGCGCCCGGGTTGGCGGGACGGCAAAGGCGCATGACCTCGGTCTGCAGGCGGGCCAGGGCGGCCTGATCATCAGCGCTGACCATATGCGGGGCAAGGGCGGCCACGGCGCGGTCAAGCTCTGCCAAGGCGGCACGGCGCGGGTCAGCGGTCACTGCGGCCGCCTTGCCGACACGTGCCAGAATGGGAAGATTCTTTGCATAATGCAAAGTCTGCCGCAGCCGGGCCGCACTGTCCAGTGCCCCCGTTCAACCCATCGGATTATCCCCGGGCAAGGCCGAGGGATTTGAGGGCCAGCGTAATCTCGTCCAGGATGGCGGGATCGTCGATCGTGGCGGGCATTTTCCAGGGCTGGTTGTCGGCGATCTTGACCATCGTGCCGCGCAGGATCTTGCCAGACCGTGTCTTGGGCAGCCGGTCCACCACCACGGCGCGCTTGAAGTCGGCGACGGGGCCGATCTTTTCGCGCATCAGGGCGACACATTCCTTGACGACGTCAGCATGGTCGCGGCCTGCGCCCTTGTTCAGGCAGAGGAACCCCAGCGGTGACTGGCCTTTCAGGTCATCGGCCACGCCGATCACCGCGCATTCGGCCACGTCCTTGTGACCGGCCAACACCTCTTCCATGGCGCCGGTGGACAGCCGGTGGCCGGCGACGTTGATGACGTCATCGGTGCGGGCCATGATGTAGAGGTAGCCGTCAGCATCGACATAGCCGGCATCGCCCGTCTCATAGTAGCCGGGGAAGTGGGCGAGGTAGCTTTTGATGAACCGGTCTTCGGCGTTCCACAGGGTGGGCAGCGTTCCGGGGGGCAAGGGCAGCTTGATCGCGATGGCACCCAGCGTGCCGGGGCTGACGGGGTGGCCGCCTTCGTCCAGCACCTGGACGTCAAAGCCGGGCATGGCGACGGAAGGGCTGCCGATCTTGACCGGCAGATGTTCGATGCCAAGCGGGTTGGCGGCGATGGCGTAGCCGGTTTCCGTCTGCCACCAATGGTCGATCACCGGGACCTTCAGATGGCGTTGCGCCCAGTGGATCGTGTCGGGATCGGCCCGCTCACCCGCGAGGTAGAGGGCCTGCAGTGTGGGCAGGTGGGGAACGAGCTTGCCATCGGGGTCATCGCGCTTGATGGCGCGCAGGGCCGTGGGGGCGGTGAAGAAAGATTTCACCTTGTGTTCGGCGATCACGCGCCAGAAGGCGGCGGCGTCGGGGGTGCCGACGGGTTTGCCCTCATAGACCACGGTGGTGCAGCCCGCGATGAGGGGGGCGTAGCAGATGTAGCTGTGGCCGACGACCCAGCCTACGTCGGATGCGGCCCAGAACACATCGCCCGGGCCGCAGTTGTAGATGGCGCGCATGGTCCAGTTGAGCGCCACCAGGTGCCCGGCGGTGGGGCGGACGACGCCCTTGGGCGCGCCGGTGGTGCCGGAGGTATAGAGGATATAGGCCGGGTGGTTGCCGTCGACGGGCACGCAGTCGGCGGGGGTGACGCCGTACTGGAATTCGTGCCAGGCGACGTCGCGGCCGGGGACGAGTTTTGCCACCTCCTGCTCACGCTGGAAGATCACGCAAAAGTCGGGCTTGTGGTCGGCCATGTCGATGGCGGCGTCGAGGAGCGGCTTGTAATGGACCACGCGGTTCGGCTCGATCCCGCAGGAGGCCGCGATGATGGCCTTGGGGGTGCAATCGTCGATGCGGACGGCGAGTTCGTTGGCGGCAAAGCCCCCGAAGACGACGGAGTGGATCGCCCCAAGGCGGGCGCAGGCGAGCATCGCTTCCAGCGCCTCGGGGACCATGGGCATGTAGATAATGACGCGGTCACCCTTGGTGATGCCCTTGGCCTTCAGCGCCCCGGCAAGGCGGGACACGCGGTCCTGCAGTTCGGCGTAGGTGATGACGTGCTTGGAGCCGGTGACCGGGCTGTCGTGGATGATGGCGGGCTGCTTGCCACGACCGGCCACGACATGGCGGTCAACGGCGTTCCAGCAGGTGTTGACCTGTGCGTCAGTGAACCATTCATACAAAGGGGCGCGGCTGTCGTTCAGCGCGCGGGTGGGCTTGGTCACCCAATCGATGCCGCTGGCCGCCTGCAGCCAAAACCGTTCTGGGTCGGCTTTCCACTGCCCGTAAAGCTGCGCATAGGTCATCGCGTTCTCCCCCCGCTGATCGCCCTTGCCCGTGTTGTTACGGCAGGAGTGGGCGCGGGCGCAACGCTGTTACCGGAAACGCTGGCAAGGATATTTGCAGAATTTGCGCAGCGGGGGTCGGATTATTTGCAAACCACGCGCATGTAGCCTGATACGCGCGATTGCGGGCCAAGGTTTGCAAAGTGCTGCAGGCTGGAAGGCCAGCCTGCAGCACTGATTCTAGCCGTAATGCGCGACCGGCGTCCCGGCGATGGCGGACATGTTCAGAAGGCCCCGCGCGGTGATGGCCGGGGTCACCACATGCGCCTTGTTGCCCATGCCCATCAGGATCGGCCCAACCTCAAGCCCGCCGGATTTCATCTTCAGAATGTTGCGCACGCCGGACGCCACCTCGGACGAGGCGAAAACCAGCGTGTTCGCGGCCCCTTCGTAGCGTGAGCCGGGAAGCAGGCGGTCACGGATCGACTGGTCAAGGGCCGCGTCCAGGTTCATCTCGCCTTCATAGGCGAAGTCGGGCTCGCGCTGGTCCAGCATCTCTAGCGCATCGCGCATCCGGCGGGCGCTGGCGTTTTCCATGTTGCCGAACTGGCTTTGCGTGCACAGCGCGATCTTCGGCGTCAGGCCAAAGCGGCGAACATGGCGGGCAGCGCCGATGACGGTCTGCATGATTTGTTCCGGCGTCGGTTCGGAATGGACATGCGTGTCGGCGATGAAGAGGGGGCCATCTTCGAGGATCATGAGGGAGAGCGCCGCCACGGGATGCAGCCCTCCGCGGGCCAGGATCTGGCGGACATAGCCAAGGTGCCAGTTGAACTGGCCGAAGGTGCCGCAGATCATGCTGTCGGCCTCATCCCGGTGGACCATGATCGCGGCGATGGCGGTGGTGTTGGTGCGCATCACGGCGCGGGCGATGTCGGGGGTGACGCCGCGCCGGGCCATCAGGTCATGGTAGGTGCCCCAGTAGTCACGGTAGCGGTGGTCGTTTTCGGGGTTCACCAAATGGAAATCACGGCCCGGGCGGATCGGCAGGCCAGAGCGTTCGCAGCGCGCCTCAACCACTTCAGGCCGGCCGATCAGGATCGGCAGGTCAGTGGTTTCCTCCAGCATCGCGTTGGCGGCACGCAGCACGCGTTCGTCTTCGCCTTCGGCAAAGACGATACGGCGGGTGGCGAGTTTCGACGCCTCGAACACCGGGCGCATGATGAGAGCGGATTTGAACACCGACCCGTCAAGCTGGCGCTTGTACGCCTCCAAGTCGGCAATCGGCCGGGCGGCGACGCCGGTTTCCATTGCGGCCTTGGCGACGGCGCTGGCGACGACGCCGATCAGGCGGGGATCAAAGGGCTTGGGGATCAGGTAATCGGGGCCGAAGGACAGGGTTTCCCCCCGGTAGGCAGCCGCAGCCTCGGCGCTGGTGGTGGCGCGGGCGAGTGCGGCGATGCCTTCGATGCAGGCGATTTCCATCGCATCGTTGATCTCGGTCGCGCCCACATCGAGGGCCCCCCGGAAGATGAAAGGGAAACAGAGGACGTTGTTGACCTGATTGGGAAAATCGCTGCGCCCGGTGGCGATGATCGCGGTCGGGGCCACGGCGCGGACGGCGTCGGGCAGGATTTCCGGCGTGGGGTTCGCAAGGGCGAAGATGATCGGGCTGGGGGCCATGCTTTGCACCATGGCAGGCGTCAGGACACCGGGGCCGGAGAGGCCGAGGAACAGGTCTGCGCCGACGATCACCTCGGCCAGCGTGGCAGGGGTTGTGCCTTGGGCGAAGTTTTCCTTTTGCGGGGTCATCTGCGCGGCGCGGCCTTTGTAAACCAGGCCTTCAAGGTCGCAAAGCCAGATGTTTTCGCGCCGGACGCCCAGTTTCACCAGCATCTCAAGGCAGGCGATCCCCGCCGCGCCACCGCCGGTGGAGACGATGCGGATATCCTCGAACCGCTTGCCCGCCACGATCAGCGCGTTGGTGGCTGCCGCACCCACGACGATCGCCGTGCCGTGCTGGTCATCGTGGAAGACCGGGATTTTCATCCGCTCGCGGCACAGGCGTTCCACGATGAAGCAGTCGGGGGCCTTGATGTCTTCAAGATTGATCGCGCCGAAGGTTGGCTCCAGCGCGCAGACGATGGCGGCCAGCTTTTCGGGGTCGGGCTCGTTCACCTCGATGTCGAAGCAGTCGATGTTGGCGAATTTCTTGAAGAGGACGGCCTTGCCTTCCATCACCGGCTTTGAGGCCAGCGCGCCGATGTTGCCAAGGCCAAGGACGGCGGTCCCGTTCGACACAACGGCCACAAGGTTGCCGCGGCTGGTGTAGCGGCTGGCGGTGGTGGGGTCGGCCTTGATCTCCAAGCAGGCTTCGGCCACGCCGGGGCTGTAGGCGCGGGCCAGGTCGCGGCCGTTGGCAAGGGGCTTGGTCGCGCGGACCTCAAGCTTTCCCGGTTTGGGGAATTCATGATAGTCCAGCGCCGCTTGCCGCGCGTTGTCGTTCCTGGCCTCGTCCATTCACCCCTCCCGGAAAACTGGTTTAACGTTAAACCAGTCTTTGCGCCCTGCCAATGCCGCCCTGATTGAAGCGGTTTCTTCCTTGGCTTGCAAATCGCCAATCTGACGATCACCATGCCGCCATAGCACGGGGAACACCATGACGGAAACGGGGACGAAGGCCGAGACGCGGGCCGAACTGCGCCTGCCGACAGAGGAGCTGCGGGACGATCTGCCCTTTTACACCAAGACACTGGGGATGCGGCTGGACATGATCTATCCGGCCGACAACCCGGAAGTGGCGGTGCTGTCGGGCCACGGGTTGCGCCTGCGCATCCAGAAGGGCGCGACAGAAGCCCCCGGGACAATCCGCATCCTGACGGAAGACCCGGATGGTTTTGCTGGCGGCGCGCGGACCCTGACGGCGCCGAACGGCACACGGGTGGAGATTGACGATCTGAACCCGCCCCTGGTGCTACCGAAGACGGAGCATGCCTTTGTCGTCCGCCGCCTTGCCGATCAGGCCCCTTGGGTGATCGGGCGGGCAGGGATGGAGTATCGCGATCTGATCCCCACGCGCCTTGGTGGCGCGATGATCGCCAGCCACATCCGCGTGCCCGACGGCCCGGTGCCGGATATGGTGCATTTCCACAAGGTGGGCTTCCAGCTGATCTTCTGCGTCGCGGGCTGGGTGGATGTTCTCTATGAAGATCAGGGCGATATCCGCCGCATCCATGCCGGTGACTGTTTCATCCAGCCCCCCGGCATCCGCCACAAGGTCCTGCATTCCGAAGGCGTGCAGGTCGTCGAAATCGGCGTCCCTGCCGACCACGTGACCGAGATCGACCATGAGATGACACTGCCCACCGTGCATTATCGCCCGTACCGGGAATGGGACGGCCAGCGCTTTGTGCATGACATTGGAAAGGAGGGGGTCTTCCACCCGTTCCGCATCCCGGGGTTCGAGGCTCGGGATACCTCGATCCACACGAACACGAAGGGCGTCGCTTCGGTCATGGTGGCGCGGCCCATTGGCGTGGCCCCTTGGACGGTGCATGACGGTGATATCCTGTTCACCTTCGTGATGGCAGGCGGGATGACGCTGGAGGGCGAGGGGAAAGACCCTTACCGCCTGTCACCCGGCGATGCCTTCGTGATTCCGCCGGGGATGGCCACGCGCTACAGCGACACCACGACCGACCTTGAACTGCTGGAGGTGACGTTGCCGGGGAATCCGCCGACCCGCATGCTGTGATCCGCTTGCAGAAAGGCGGCCTTGGCCCCACACTCTGACCAAATGGTCAAAAGGAGGGGCGCGATGACGCTTCTTGAGGCGGCGACGGCGGTTCGGGAACGGGCCTATGCGCCCTATTCGCGGTTCAAGGTGGGGGCGGCGCTGCGGTCCACCAGTGGCGTGGTGCATGTCGGCTGCAATGTCGAGAATGTCGCCTACCCGGAAGGCACCTGCGCCGAAGCCGGGGCGATTGCCGCGATGATCGCCGCCGGTGATACGGGCATTGCCGAGATCCTGGTGATCGCCGACAGCCCGGACCCCGTGCCCCCCTGTGGCGGTTGCCGTCAGAAGATCGCCGAGTTTGCGGCGCAGGATGTGACGGTCACCCTGTGCACCACCGACGGGAAACAGAAGGTGACCACGGTGGCTGACCTTTTGCCCGGCGTCTTTACCGCCGCGCATATGGACCGGACATGACCGACGCCCGCAGCATCATCGCCGTGATCCGGGATGGTGGCAGCCCGTCGACCGACGACCTGCGCTGGTTCGCGGCGGGCCTTGCCTCGGGCGCCGTCACCGACGCGCAGGCCGGGGCCTTTGCCATGGCGGTGCTGTTGAAGGGCCTGTCGGAAGAGGGGCGTGTCGCCCTGACGCGCGGCATGCGCGACACGGGCAAGGTGATGGCGTGGGATTTGCCCGGGCCGGTCGTGGACAAGCATTCGACGGGGGGGATCGGGGATTGCACCTCGCTGTTGCTGGCCCCCGCCTTGGTGGCCTGTGGGGCCTATGTGCCGATGATCTCGGGCCGAGGCTTGGGCCATACAGGGGGCACGCTGGACAAGCTGGAGGCGATACCGGGGTTCCGCACCGGGCTGACTGAGGAGGCGTTGCGCCGCCAGATTGCCGGGGTGAAATGCGCGATTGTGGCGGCGGGGGCGGATCTTGCCCCAGCGGACAAGCGGCTTTACGCGATCCGCGATGTGTCGGGGACGGTGGAAAGCATCGATCTGATCACAGCCTCCATCCTGTCGAAAAAGCTGGCAGCGGGGCTGGAGGCTTTGGTCCTGGACGTGAAATGCGGGTCGGGGGCTTTCATGAAGACACCCGAGCGGGCGGAGGCCTTGGCCCGCGCTTTGGTCGCGACGGCGCAGGGCGCCGGTTGCATGACAAGTGCCCTCATCACCGACATGTCGCAGCCTTTGGCCACGGCGGCGGGCAATGCGCTTGAGGTGATCGAGGTGATGGAGACGCTGACCGGCACGTCCGTCAACACCGCCTTGTGGGACCTGACCGTCGCCCTGGGCGGTGAGGCGCTGGCCTTGGCGGGGCTGGCGGCGGACCATCAGGATGGCGAAGGCCGGATCGCCGAAGCGCTGCAATCGGGCGCTGCGGCCGAGATTTTCGGACGAATGGTTGCGGCGCAGGGTGGGCCCGCGGACTTTGTCGAACGCTGGCCAGACCGGCTGCCCTCGGCCCCGGTGGTGCTGGAAGTACCAGCGCTGGCTGATGGCTTTGTGGGCACGATTGATGGCGAGGCGCTGGGCCACGTGGTGGTGCGGCTGGGCGGCGGCCGCTTGCGCGAGGGGGACAAGGTGAACCCTTCGGTCGGGCTGTCGGACCTTGCGGGGATTGGCGAGGAGACCGGCGAAGGTGTTCCGCTGGCGATGGTCCATGCCGCGACCGAGGATGCCGCGCGGGCGGCTGTGGCGGCCGTTCAGGCGGCCTACGGCATCCGTGACGCGGCCCCGAAGGAACCGGCCCTGATCCAGAAAAGGATTGCCTGAGATGGCGCGCGCCTTTCTGATCGTGCTGGATTCCGTCGGCTGCGGCGGGGCGCCGGATGCAAGTGATTTTGGCGATGCCGGGTCAAACACGCTGGCCCATATCGCCCAGGCCTGCGCCGAAGGCCGGGCCGACGTGGGGCGGAGCGGTCCGTTGCGGATGCCCAACCTTGACCGGCTGGGCCTTGGGGCGGCAGTGCGGCTGGCCTCGGGGGTTGATGCGCCGGGGCTTGGGGCGGTGCCTGAGGGGCTGTGGGGCGCGGCGACCGAGGTGTCGCGCGGCAAGGACACGCCGTCCGGGCACTGGGAATTGGCAGGGGTGCCGGTGCCGTGGGACTGGACCTATTTCCCGGTGACCGTACCGGCCTTCCCCGACGATCTGGTGGCCGAGGTTTGCCGGCTGGCCGGGACAGATGGCATCTTGGGGAACTGCCATGCCTCGGGCATGCCGATCATTGCGGAGCATTGTGCCGAGCATCTGCGGACCGGTTGGCCGATCTGCTATACCAGCGCGGATTCGGTGTTTCAGATAGCTGCGCATGAAGAGGCCTTCGGGCTGGAGCGCCTGCTGAAGCTGTGCGCGGACGTTGCGCCGATGTTGCATGCGCGGAAAGTGGGCCGGGTGATCGCGCGGCCGTTTACCGGGACCTGCGACAATTTCAAGCGAACCTCGAACCGGCGGGACTACGCCATTGCGCCGCCAGCGCCGACGCTGCTGGACTGGGTGCAGAGCGCGGGCCGGGTGACCCACGCGGTGGGCAAGATCGGTGACATATTCTCGATGCAAGGGATCGAACATCTGCACAAGGGCAAGGGCGATGCTGACCTTTTCGAACATCTTGTCGGCCTAGGAGCGGAAGCTGAACCCGGTTCCTTGACCTTTGCGAACTTTGTGGAGTTTGACAGCCTTTATGGCCACCCGCGCGACGTGGCGGGTTACGCCCGGGCTCTGGAGTGGTTCGACGCTGGCGTGCCGCGGTTTCTGGCGCAGCTGCGGCCGGGAGACCTCGCGATCTTTACCGCCGACCATGGCAATGACCCGACCTGGCACGGCACCGACCACACGCGGGAACGGGTGCCGGTTGTGGGCTGGGGCGCCGGGGCGCGCGAGGTTGGCTTGCGCGGCTTTGTCGATGTGGCAGCCAGTGTCGCCGCACATCTGGGAGTCGGCGCGCAAGGGCCGGGGCGGAGTTTTCTGTGACCCGCCCCCGGGGGCGCTTTGCCCCCCCCATGCCAGTGGTTTCTTGAACCAGTGGCAAAACCACTGGCATACCCCGAGGATATTTGGACCAGAATGAAATCAGGAGAGTTTCGTGAGTGGACTGCCGAAGGTCGAACTGCATCTGCATCTGGAAGGGGCGGCGCCACCCGGCTTTATCGCGGGCTTGGCGAAGGAAAAGCGTCTGGACATAGCCGGCATCTTTGATGAGCGCGGCCAGTACCGTTTTGCCGACTTCTGGGAGTTTCTGAAGGTCTATGAAGCGGCGACCTCGGCCCTGCAGACGCCTCGCGATTATCAGCGGCTGGTGCGGGCGGTGCTGGAGCAATCGGCGGCTTCGGGCGTGGTCTATGGCGAGACGTTCCTGTCGCCAGATTTTTGCGGCGGGCGTGATCTGGGCGCGTGGCGGGAATATCTGCACGCGATGCGCGAGGCGGCCGACGAGGCAGAGCGGGACATGGGGGTGACCTTGCGTGGGATCATCACCTGCATCCGGCATTTTGGCCCCGACAAGGCGCGGGAGACGGCGCTTTGTGCGGCGGATACGGCCGGGGACTGGATCGTCGGGTTTGGCATTGCCGGGGATGAAAAGATCGGCGCGCCGAAGGACTATCGCTGGGCCTTCGACTGCGCGCGGGAGGCCGGGCTGCGGCTGACGGCGCATGCCGGGGAATGGGGCGGGCCGGAGAGCGTTCGGGCGGCCTTGCACGATCTGGACGTGGAGCGGATCGGGCACGGCGTGCGGGCAATCGAGGATCTGGCGCTGGTCGACGAGTTGGCGGAAAAGGGCATCGTGCTGGAGGTTTGCCCGGGGTCGAACGTGGCACTGGGCCTTTACCCGACGTTCAAGGATCATCCGATTGCGGAACTGGACCGGCGGGGGGTGAAGGTGACCATCTCGACCGACGATCCGCCATTCTTTCACACCACGATGGCGCGGGAGTATGACGCTCTTCACCGTGCCTTTGAGTGGGACGAGGGGCAGTTTCGGCGCATCGCGCGCCAGTCGCTTGACGCGGCCTTTTGTGACGCCGATACCAAGGCGAAGATTGCAAAGCTGCTGGAGGCCTGAATGCTGGATCACCTGACCGTCGTGTCGCACCCCCTCGTCCAGCACAAGCTGAGCCTGATGCGGGAAAAGAACACCTCAACTGCCAGTTTCCGCAAACTTCTGCGCGAGATCAGCCTGCTTTTGGCCTATGAGGTCACGCGCGAGTTGCCGATGACAACCAAGCGGATCGAAACGCCGCTGGAAGAAATGGACGCCCCGGTCATCGAGGGCAAGAAGCTGGCCTTGGTCAGCATTCTGCGGGCGGGCAACGGGCTGCTGGATGGCATTCTGGAACTGATCCCGGCGGCGCGGGTGGGGTTCGTGGGCCTGTACCGCGACCCTGAAACGCTGCAGCCGGTGCAATACTACTGCAAGCTGCCCGACCACATGGAAGACCGGATCAGCATTGTGGTTGACCCGATGCTGGCCACCGGCAACTCAAGTGCGGCGGCAATCTCGCTTTTGAAAAAGGCTGGGGCGAAGGAGATCCGTTTCCTGTGCCTGCTGGCCGCCCCCGAAGGGATTGCCCGGATGAAAGAGGCGCATCCCGATGTGCCGATTGTCACGGCGGCGGTGGACAGCCATCTGAACGACCACGGCTATATCGTGCCGGGCTTGGGTGATGCCGGGGACCGGATGTTCGGGACGAAGTAAACGCGCTTAGCCGCCGCAGATGCCCTGCAAGGCCACCCAGGATTCGTCCGGGATCAGCGGCGTGGGGGCGAGGCCCTTGTAGGGGTCATCGGCGGCAAGGCGGATCATCTGTGCATCCTGCGGGTCGAGGGCCATCGCGTAGGGCGTGGCGGGGACTTGGGCCGCCTCAAACGCGGCTATCAGCGTCGCGTCGGGCAGGGCGGCGGGGGTGGCACGCAGGCGCGCCTCGCCATAGCCGCGCAAAGCCTCAACCGGAAGTTCGGTGGTGGTCAGAAGCTGGAATGTCGCGCGGAGGCCGGTGTGGTTCAGAACCGGGATCATCGGGTCTTCGGCCCGCGCGCGCAGACGTTCCACCAAAGCGGCGCCGGCGGCGGCTTCTGGCCCGTTGGCGGATTCGATCAGACTGCGGGGCAGCACGATCACATCGCCGGGCAGATGCAGCGGCCGGTCAACACCTTCGGGCATGACATAAAGGATCGGCGTGTCGACCGGGCCGAACACCCGGTCTGCCAGACCCGCCAGTGCCTGTAGGCCCAACTGATTGTCGCAGGGCGCGCCGGTGACGCGGGCCAGATCATCCAGCGCATACTGGCCGATTTCCGCCCTGAGCGCCACCGGCACGACCGAAGCGGTATGCGTCACCAGTGCACCGGGCAGCCAGAAGGCCGCCCCCGCCACGACCACGGCCGCTGTCCCGGCAAGGATAAGCCCACGCAGGCGGCCGGGCCGGGCCGTCGCTGCCTTGACGGCGGCGCGCACGGTGTCCAGAGCGGCCACCATGTCGGGGTCGGTCAGCTCAAGGCTTTCGCTGCTTTCGGGGCCGGGGGCGTACAGGGGCGGCTCTTCGCCACGGTTCAACCGCTCGATCGCCGGAAGGGACCAATGGCTGAGGGCGGTGCCGCTTTTGGGATCGATCAGGATCAACGTTGCTTCGCCAAAGCGGACCTGCACCTCACGGCGCTGGTCCTGCGGCGTCTCGCGCCACAGGCCGGGACATTCCAGCCGTTGATACTTTTTCAGCGCCGTCATCGGCTGTTGGGGTCTCTGCCTGTTTGACGGGTAGTCTAGCGGCTGCAACCCGGGTTCACAATCCAAGAAGGGGCGCGCGCTTGCGCGGCCCATCCGCGACCGGTTCCGGCGGCGGCAGGTCGCGATCAGGCGGGCGAGGCCTGAGACGGGCAGGCACCACTGCAGGGAATGAAGCAGGCGCAGCCATGACCGAGACCCCGAACCGCACCCTGGCCGCAGCCGGGGCCGTGTTGATCTACGCCTGCGTGATTGCGTTTACCGACAATTACGTTCGCGTCATCGCGGCCGATGCCGGGCTGTGGCAGTTTCATGCCACGCGCACGACGATGGCGCTGGTGATCCTGGGGCTGGTGGCTATGCCGCTGGGGCTGCGCCTGCGCCCGCGCCGGTTTGGAGCGGTCTTTGCCCGGTCTGCCATCCACGGCGCGGCCATGCTGATCTACTTCGGCGCGCTGGCCTTTTTGCCGGTGGCGCAAGTGGCGGCAGGGCTGTTCACGGCGCCGATCTTTGTGCTGCTGATCCAGCGCGTGGCTTACGGCCAGCCGATCAGCGGCGCGCAGGTGCTGGCGGTGGCGGTGGGCTTTGTTGGCGTCGTGATGGTTCTGGGACCCGAGGCGATGTCGGGTGCCACCCTTGCCGCCCTGCTGCCGGTCATCGCAGGGGCGCTCTACGCTTTGGGCAATATCGCCACCCGCCAATGGTGCGCCGGCGAAAGTGCCGAGACTTTGGTGGCCGGGTTTTTCGGGATGCTGGGGGTTCTTGGGCTGATCGGGATGGCGGTCTTGATGCTGGTGCCGGTCGCCGTGCCGGACGGGGCCGAGGGGTTCCTGCAGCGCGGGCCGGTCTGGCCGACGGGCCGTTTCCTGTGGTGGACCTTTGTTCAGGCCGCGGGGTCGCTGCTGGGCGTGGGGATGATCATCAAGGCCTATCAGATTGCCGATGCCTCGAAGGTGTCGGTCTTTGAATACATCATTCTACCCGCCTCGGCGGCCTGGGGGTTCTTTCTTTGGGGCGAAACGCTGACCTGGGCCGCCGTGGCCGGGATGGTGTTGATCGCGGCGGCGGGGGTTTTGATCGCGCGTCAGTCGCCGACCGCTTCGCGCCAGTGACGACGACAAAGGCTGACGTAGGTCTCATTCCCGCCGATCACAACCTGATCGCCGTCTTTCAGGGCCTTTCCATCCGGCCCTTTGCGGACGACCATGGTGGCCTTTTTCCCGCAATGGCAGATCGTGCGGACTTCCCGCATTTCATCGGCCCAGGCCAATAGGGCGGCGGAGCCTGGGAAAAGGTTGCCCTGAAAATCGACCCGCAGCCCATAAGCCATGACGGGCACGCCCAGATCATCCACCGCGCGGGCGAGTTGCCAGACCTGCTCTTTCGTCAGGAACTGCGCCTCGTCAATGAAGACGCAAGCCACTTTTCCGGCGGCAAAGCGCGTCTGCAGCTTGGCGAACAGGTCTTCACCGGGGGCGAAGGTATCCGCCGCCTCACCAATCCCGATGCGGCTGGCAATGCGGCCTTCGCCGGCGCGATTGTCGAACTGCGCGGTGATGAGGTAGGTCACCATCCCCCCCTCGCGGTAGTTGTGCGAGGCCTGGAGCAGCGAGGTCGATTTCCCCGCGTTCATCGTGGAATAGTGGAAGTAGAGCTTTGCCATGGCGCGAAGCCCTAGCCCATTCGGGCGGGGTGTCGCAAGCGTCGCGCGGTGCGCTGGGGGTGGAAAAACGGCAGGCCCGGCCACTCGGAAACCGACGGAAAAGCCCGTCATACTGACTAACTTTGGCCGGGCCCGCCGCATTTGGCCACAAGCCGCATGTCCGGGATAGCCCCGGACGATGCGGCGGACCCCCACAAAAGACCCCGATGCTGGGGACATCGGAACACTCATTACCGGTCCTGACGGGCTAACGGCCGGTCTGGAACCTCTTTATGAATGACAAAGCTTTGATCGCTGGTTAATGGGAAAAAACCAGCGTGTTTCCCGAAACTGGCGTGCCGCGCCGGAGGGACCGCAGTTGTGACACTGGAGTGGTGATGTCGGTCGCGTCCTATCTGAAGAAACATACCGAGGCTCTGGTCAAGGATGTCGGTGTCGAAGCGGCCTGCGAGGTTACCGGAAAGTCGAAGGCCACGCTTGGTCGCTACTATTCCGACAGCGAAGAACATGAAGACCGGTTCATGCCGATTGACGTGGTGGCGGCGCTGGAATCAGCCAGCCGCTTTCCGCATGTGACGGCGGCGCTGGCCGACCTGCGCGGGATCACGCTGTCTTACGATTCGGAAAAGCGCAACTCGACGACCAAGGGCGTGAACCAGGACGTGGTCGCCCTGGCCCAACGCTTTGCGATCCTGATGTCAGAGTACAATCAGGCGATCGGGGACGGAAAGATCTCGATCAACGAGGCCAAGCGTTTGCTGCGCGAAACGCTGGCCATTCAGCAGGTCATTCTGGAAATGAAGCTGAACCTGGAAGAGGAGGCGGGCTAAGCCCGCCCCCCAAAGCGTTTCAGCCCGGGCGGCGCTTGGCCCCGCCTGCGCCTTCAGCGCGGCGCGGCGCAAAGGTGCCCCCTTGCGGTTTCGGCGCGCCACCGCTGCGCGGCTTTTGCCCGACGGCCTTTTGCCCAACCGGTTTCGCGCCGCCTGAACTGTGTCCGCCGGGGCGCTGACCTTGTGGCTTGGCCGGGGCGCTGGAGCCTGACTTCTGCCCGCCGGGACGGCCGGGACGCTGGCCCCGGTTTTGCCCGGGCTTCGGCGCTGCGGCCACCATGTCGGCCGACCAAGGCGCGCCGCCCAGAACCGGGATCGGCTTTTTCAGCAGCTTTTCGACTGCGATCAACTCACCCATTTCGGCGGGCGCGCAGAAGGCAACTGCGGTCCCTTCCGCCCCTGCACGCGCGGTGCGGCCGATGCGGTGGACGTAGTTTTCCGGCACGTTCGGCATGTCGAAGTTATAGACGTGGCGCACCGTTGGAATGTCGATCCCCCGCGCAGCGACGTCGGTGGCGACCAGCACGTCAAGTTCACCCGCGCGGAATTCCGCAAGGGTGCGGTCGCGCTGGTTCTGGCTTTTGTTGCCGTGGATGGAGCCGACCTTGAAACCCCAGGTCGCCAAGAGCTTCATCAGCTTTTCCGACCCATGCTTCGTGCGACCGAAGACCAGCGCCTGCTCACCCGGGTGCTTTTTCAGATACTCTTCCAGAAGGCGGGCCTTGTCGCCGTTCGGGATGTAGTGAACGCCCTGCACGATACGCTCGATCGGTTTGCCCGGAGGGGCGACCTGCACCTTGACCGGATCGCGCAAGTAGGTGTCGGCGATTTCCGAGATGTCCTTGGGCATGGTCGCGCTGAACAGCAGCGTCTGGCGCTTCAGCGGAATGTGCTTGGCGATTTTGCGAAGGGAGTGGATGAAGCCCATGTCCAGCATGTGGTCAGCTTCGTCCAGCACGAGGTAAGCGCATTTCTCCAACGACACGTCGCCGCGTTCCAAGAGGTCAATCAGACGGCCGGGGGTGGCGACCAGAACGTCGGTGCCCTTCGACAGCGCCTGCGCCTGCTTGAAGAGGGAGGCGCCGCCAACGACCATCGTCACCTTGACGGCGGTGCCCTTGGTGAAAACTTCGAAGTTGTCCTTGATCTGGGCGATCAGTTCCCGCGTCGGCGCAAGGATCAGGGCGCGCACGTTCTTCGGTCCCGGCGGGTGGCCAAGGTCCAGAAGGCGGTGCAGGATCGGCAGGCCGAACGCGGCGGTCTTGCCGGTGCCGGTCTGGGCCAGACCCATCAGGTCACGGCCTTGCATGATGTGGGGGATGGCCTGCGCCTGGATCGGCGTGGGCGTTTTCAGAGTGGTCTTTTCCAGCGCCTTCAGAATGGCGGGCGAAAGGCCGAGATCGGCAAAAGTGGTCATGGGTGGTCCCGTTCGACAGAGGGCCTACGACCCTCGCCCCGGGCCTATGCCCGTGACCGTGCCGCAAGCGGCGCCCCTGCGTGAATTTGGGAACCTTCATGTCCGGGGCTTTCGGTGCTCACGCGGCACGGCCTTCGGACAGGGGGCACATGGAGCTTTTTGCCCTGAAAGTCAAGCGTATGTGCCGAAAGGGGGCGAAGGCCACCCAAGACCGGGGGCGGGTCAGCGCGCGGCACCGCAATACCGCGCGTCTGCTGCCCGTCTGGACGTTTTCGCCTTCTGGGCGTATCACAGTCGCGCAGTCCCTGCCTGACCCGATGTTGCGCTCACGCCTGCCATCCTGCTTTCGGGGCATAAGTCAAAAGCCGTTTTTTCAACAAGATACCGGGAAATACCCCCATGCCGAAGCTTCACCGTATTGCCGCCCTTTGCGTTTTGGTCGCCGCAGGTGCCTGGATCGCCACCGGTGAATTCGCCGCAGTCGGCAGCGCGCAGGGTGAGGCGGGTCAGGAAACCCCTACCCCCGAACCCGTGGCGGATACCGGGCCAGTCCTGCGGACGGTCGCGGCAGTGGAGCCGGTGTTCGTCGACCACGCCCGCACGATCCGCCTGTCCGGCACGACGGCGGCTGACAAGCGTGTGGCCCTTGCCGCGCGGGCCGATGGGGTGATCGCCTCGCTGGGGATGGTCAAGGGCGGCACGGTCGCCGAGGGCACGGTTGTGCTGACGCTGGAAGGCCCGGAAACCGTGGCCCAGGCCGAAATCGCCGAAATCGCCCTGGCCCAGCGCGAGCGTGAGCTTGAGCTTGCCGAAAAGCTGTTCGCCGGGGGCAACACGCCGGAAATCCAGCTGACCAATGCGCGGTCCGCCCGCGACGCCGCTGGTGCAGAACTGGCGCGCGCTACTGCGGCGGTGGACCGGCTGGAGCTGAAGGCCCCGTTCTCGGGCATCGTTGACACGGTCGAGGTTGAGCTTGGCGAATGGGTCCAAACCGGCACGCCGGTGGCGACCATCCTGTCGCTGGACCCGATTTTGGTGAAGGCTGAGGTGAGCGAGCTTGATCTGGGCAGCATTGCGCCGGGGTCAAAGGCGGTGATCCGGCTGGTCAATGGCACTGAACTGGAAGGCACGGTCCGGCTGGTGGCGCGCGAAGCGTCGGCCCAGACGCGGACCTTCCCGGTGGAAATCGCGCTGCCGAACCCGGGCAACACCCTGCCGTCCGGCATGACGGCCGAGGTGCTGCTGGCTGCCGAGCCCGCCCGCGCCGTGGTGGTGCCCCGGTCGGTCATCACGCTGGCGGAAACCGGGGCGCTGGGCATCCGCGTGGTCGGCCCCGACAACATCGCGCAATTCGCCCCGGTGACCATCATCGACGACACCCCGGAAGGGCTGATCGTGACCGGCGTGCCGGACGCTGTGCGCATCATCGTGGCGGGGCAGGACCTTGTGCGTGACGGTGAGACGGTGACCGTTGCCCCGGCCAAGGGGCTGACGCCATGAAACTTGTCGAAACTGCCATTGCTAACGCAAGGCTGACGCTGTCGGTCCTGGTCTTCCTGATGGTCGCCGGGGCGCTGTCCTACATCAACATCCCGAAAGAGGCGGAACCGGATATCCAGATTCCGATCCTCTACGTCAGTCTGCACTACAGCGGCATCTCGCCCGAAGACAGCGAACGGCTGCTGCTGCGGCCGATGGAAACGGCGCTGAAGTCGATCACCGGCGTCAAGAAGATGACCTCCACCGCGTATCAGGGTGGCGGCAACGTGGTGATCGAGTTCCAGGCTGGGGCTGATCTTGGCACAGCGCTTGAAGATGTGCGGAACAAGGTCGCCCAGGCCCGCCCGGAACTGCCCGATGGCGCGGATGAACCGACGGTGAATGAGGTGAACCTGTCGGAATTCCCGATCCTGGTCATCACCTTGTCCGGCGACGTGCCGGAACGCGTGCTGGCGCAAGCCGGGCGTGAGTTGCGCGACCGCATCGAAGACCTGCCCCCCGTTCTGAACGCCGACCTGCAGGGCGTGCGCGATGATCTGGTCGAGGTGGTGATCGACCCCGGCAAACTGGCCAGCTACGGCCTTCGCCCCGATATCCTGATTGCCGGGTTTGCCGCCGGCAACCAACTGGTGGCTGCAGGTGCGCTGGAAGGCGCGATGGGGCGCTATGCGATCAAGCTGCCGTCCTTGCTGGAAACGGCCGAGGATGTGGCGAACCTGCCCGTCATCTCGACCCCCAGCGCCACTGTGCGGGTGCGCGATATCGCCACCATCCTGCCAACGCTGAAGGAACCCGAGACGATCACCCGTCTGGACGGCCGCCCTGCCGTGGCGATCGAGGTTTCAAAACGCTCTGGCGCGAACCTGATCGAAACGGTGGATCAGGTGAAGGCCATCGCCGAAGAGTTCAAGGCCGTCCTTCCCGAGGGCACCGAGGTCAGCTTCAGCCAGGACAAGTCGAAAGACATCCGCCAGCTGCTGTTTGACCTGCAGAATTCGGTCCTGACGGCAGTGATCCTGGTCTTCATCGTGATCCTTTATGCCTTGTCAGCCCGCGCCTCGCTGCTGATTGGCCTCGCGATCCCGGCGTCGTTCCTGATGGGGATGCTGACCCTGTCGCTTTGGGGCTTCACGATCAACATCGTTGTCCTTTTCTCGCTGATCCTTGCGGTGGGGATGCTGGTCGATGATGCGATCATCGTCACGGAATACGCCGAACGCCGCATGTCCGAGGGCATGGAAAAGCGCCTGGCCTTCGCCACCGCCTCGCACAAGATGGCGGGGCCGGTGATCGCCGCCACCATGACCCGCGTCGCCGCCTTTTCGCCCCTTCTGTTCTGGCCGGGCATTGTGGGCGAGTTCATGAAGTTCCTGCCGATCACGCTGATCGTCACCCTCTCCGCCTCGCTGGTCTATGCGCTGATCTTCGTGCCCACGCTTGGCGCGCTGATCGCCAAACCGTTCAAGCACCCGCCGGAGCCGAAAGACGGCGCCTATATGTGGGTCGTGGGCAAAGCGGTGCGGCACCCGGTCATCATGCTGTTCCTGGCTTTGGGCGTGCTGTTCGCGGTCCCCTTCGCCTATGGCAAGTTCGGCAAGGGGATGGAGTTCTTTCCGAACGTCGAACCCGAATTCGGCCTGCTTTACGTAAAGGCGCGCGGCAACCTGTCGATCGCCGAAAAGGACGCGCTGGTGGCCCAGGCCGAAGCGCGGATTCTCGGCTGGCCCGGCATCGCCACGGTCTACACCCGCACCGGCGGCGGTGGAGGGGCGGGCAATGAGGTTGCGCCCGACGTGATCGGCACGATCCAGTACGAATTCGTCGACTGGCGCGAACGGAAAGAGGCGAACGCCATCCTGGCCGACCTGCGTGTGGCCATGGTCGGCATCCCTGGCGTGGATATCGAAGTGTCCGTGCCGCAGGCCGGGCCGCCAACCGGCAAGGCGATCCAGATCCAGCTTTCTGCCGATGACCCGACCAACCTGAACGACGTGGCCCGCGCTGTGGCGGACCAGCTGGCGACGGTGCCCGATGTCATCGACATCTCCAACGGTCTGCCGCCCCCCGGCGTGGACTGGGAGCTTGACGTCGACCGCGCCGCCGCCTCGCGCTACGGCATCGCGCCGTCGACGGTGGGGGCCATGGTGCAGCTGGTGACCAGTGGCCTCAAACTGTCGGACTTCCGGCCTGCGGGGTCGGATGACGCGGTTGATATCGTGCTGCGCCTGCCTGAAGACCAGCGCACCATCGCCGCGCTGGATCAGCTGCGCATCCAGACGGCGGAAGGGTCGGTCCCGATCTCGAACTTCGTCACGCGGACGGCAGCGCCCACCACCGGCACGCTGACCCGGCTGGACAGCGCCCGCACCGTCACCGTGCAGGCGGGCATCCGCGAAGGCGTGCAGGCCGACAGCGTCCGCGCTGCGGTGACCGAAGCACTGAAAGCCGCCAACCTTGAGGCGATGGGCATCCGCTGGAAACTGGCTGGCGAGGATGAGGAACAGGCCGAGGCGATGGCCTTCCTGGCCAATGCCTTTGGCGCGGCGATCTTCCTGATCTTCGTTGTGCTTCTGGCGCAGTTCAACAGCTTCACCTCGGTCGGGCTGGTGCTGTCGGCGGTCATCATGTCGACGATTGGCGTCCTGCTGGGCCTGATGATCATGGGACAGCCATTCAGCGTGGTCATGACCGGCATCGGCATCATCGCGCTGGCTGGGGTCGTGGTGAACAACAATATCGTGCTGATCGACACCTACGATACCCTGCGCCGCGAAGGTAAACCGAAGATCGAGGCGATCCTGCAGACCTGCCGCGAACGCGCGCGGCCTGTGGTGCTCACAGCGCTGACGGCTATTCTGGGTGTCTTGCCCATTGCCTTCGGCCTGAACCTTGAGCTCTTGAACCACGAGGTGACCATCGGCGCGCCTTCCACCCAATGGTGGATCGCGCTGTCGTCGGCCATCGTCTATGGCCTGGCCTTCGCCACCTGCCTGACGCTGGTCGTCATCCCGTCCATGCTGATGCTGGTGACGCGGTCCGACAACCCCAAGCCCTGGTTCTGGCAACGCGCGAAACGCCGGGCCTGGCAGGACGCCAACCGCCCGGCACGCCGGGGCATGCAGGCGGCTGAGTGACCTAGTACATCGAGGTGCGGTAGTCCGACTCCAGCCCCTCGTCGATCTTCTGCATCTCGACCGGGTCGCTTGGCGCCCCGGTCGTCTGATCCAGGATCATGTTCAGAAGCGATGGCATCTGCTTGCGGTCTTGATGTTCGCTCGGCTCCCACAGCCGCGACCGCCGAAACGCCTTGGCGCAATGCAGAAAAACCTCGGTCACCTCAACGATTATCGCCAGTGTCGGGCTGCGGTCATTCACGGCCATTGGGGCCAGAATGTCGGGGTCATTGGTCAGGCTGGCGCGGCCGTTGACGCGTAGCGTGTCGTCAAATCCGGGGACCATGAACAAAAGCCCCACGGCCGGGTTGGCCAGGATGTTCGACTGCGTGTCCAGCCGGTTGTTGCCGGGCCGATCCGGAATGGCCAGAGTGCGTTCATCCAGGATGCGGACAAAGCCACGTGGGTCGCCCCGGGGGCTGACATCCGCCCGGCCATCGGCGTTCTGCGTGCCGATGCACAGAAAGGGTGAGCGACGGATGAATTCTTGCGCATGGCTGTCCAGCACCGGCTGGCATTTCAGCGCCGCCAAGGTATGGGTCGCCGGAAAAAGCGCGCGCAAGGCAGCCTCATCCTTGATGGCGAATTCCGGTCGGATCGGTGCTTTGGTCATGGGGTATCCTTCAAAACAGGCATGCGCGTGCCGCGCAAAATCAGGTCAGCCTAGTGTGAGGGAGCCTTCATCAAAGCCAACTTCTGCCGAAACGCAAGAAATATTTTTGCGACCGAATTAAATCGCTGCGCGGAACGAAGGCAGCCTCCGGTAAGTCTTGAAGGCCTGACTAACATCGCAGGCAATGCCAGGCGGAGTCTGGAATCCCGACGCTTCCCCCCGATCAGGCGAGAAAACATCTTTGCCAAGGGCCAGAAAACCAAAACGGCCCGCTTCCGTAGAAGCGAGCCGTTTTAAGGTTGAACCCTCAGGTTCTCTTTGGTGGAGCCAGGGAGGATCGAACTCCCGACCTCTTGAATGCCATTCAAGCGCTCTCCCATCTGAGCTATGACCCCACCGGAGAACTCGCGCCGTTGCCGCCGCGATGCCGGGTGTTTAGGGTAGGTCGCCGGGGGGTGCAAGGGGATTTTTTACCCCATTTGCGTGCCCCGGCGGATGGGGTCAGACCTCTTCCTCGTCGCCGGCCACATCGGCCAGATCGTCAAGGCTGACGTTGTCGTCGGCGTCTTCTTCCAGAAGATCATCGTCCAGCTCGGTGTCATCCGCCACCGCGGCTTCGAGGAGATCGTCTTCGGCTTCCAGATCCTCGACCAGGACGTCATCGTCCTTCTCGGGCACAGCGCGCGAGATGACAGAGGCGGCCATCTTGCGACGGACGGATTCGATATCCACGACCTCGCCCGTGTAAGGGCTGACGATCGGGCTGCGGTTCAGGTCGTAAAAGCGCTTGCCGGTCGTCGGGCAGATACGCTTCGTGCCCCATTCTGCTTTGGGCATGGTGATCCCTTCAGGTGGTGGGTAACGGGAAAATGGTCGCTTGCCACAGGCGCGGGCGACTGTCAAAGGCTTTCGCTCATGCTGACAGATGGCTATCCTGCCAGACGGTATCAAGGGGTTTTCATGCCGGTTCTTCCTGGCCCGCCGCCAGTCGAGGTGCACCTGAAGCGCGTGGCCAGCGCGCGGCGGTTTTCGCTGCGCGTCTCGCGGCTGGACGGGAAGGTGACGCTCAGCATGCCCTCCCGCGCGCGGGAGGGTGAGGCGTTGGCTTTCCTGCGCGGCCATGAAGGCTGGCTGCGCGAAACGCTTGAGGCGATGCCCGATTCTGCGGTGCGTGCGGTGGGTCTTGGGTCGGTGATCCCGGTTGAAGGGCACGATCTGACGCTGGTTCAAGGCACTGGCCGCGCCGTCAGGGTTGAGGGTGACCAGATTCTGGTGCCGGGCGACCCCGCCAGCGCCGGACCACGAGTGGCGGCCTGGCTGAAGGCGCTTGCCCGCGACCGGCTGGCAAAGGCCAGCACGCAGTATGCGGGCCTTGTCGGGCACAGCTATGCGACCCTTGCCCTGCGCGACACCCGGTCGCGCTGGGGGTCCTGCTCACCCGACGGGCGGCTCATGTATTCCTGGCGGCTGATCATGGCGCCGCCTTCGGTGCTGGACTATGTGGCGGCGCATGAGGTGGCGCATCTGGTGGAGTTGAACCATTCCCCCGCCTATTGGGCCGTGGTCAGTCGCATCTATCCCGGCTGGGAGGTGCAGCGGGCCTGGCTTCATTCCCACGGCCAGGCCCTGCACCGGTTGCGCTTTCAGGATTGACCCCTTGGCGTGGCGGGTGTTTCCCTTGGCCCCATGCCGATCACCCCGCGCCCCCCAGACCCCAACGCCGCAGCGCATGAGCGGGTCTACCGGTCCCTGCGCCAGCAGGTGATGCATGGCGAGATGGACCCGGGCCAGTCGCTGACCCTGCGCGGCCTTGGCAAGACCTTCGGCGTGTCGATGACCCCCGCGCGTGAGGCGGTGCGCAGGCTGGTGGCGGAAGGGGCACTGACGCTGTCCTCCTCCGGCCGGATCTCGACGCCGGAACTGACGCCCGAGCGGATCGAGGAACTGGCTGCGATCCGCGCCCTGCTGGAGCCGGAGATGGCCGCCCGCGCCTTGCCCCGCGCCCACTTTGCGCTGATCGAACGGCTGGCGGCGATCAACATGGCCAATGGCGAGGCGGCGGTGCGGGGGGATGCGGTGGCCTATGTCCGCACGAACCTGGAGTTCCACCGTACCCTCTACCTGCGCGCCCAGACCCCGGCGATGCTGGCGATGTGCGAGACGGTCTGGCTGCAACTCGGCCCGACGATGCGGGCGGTCTATGCGCGGGTCAAAAGACGCGAGCCGCCGCAGCACCACCGGATGATCCTGGCCGCCCTGAAGGCGGGGGATGAACCCGGCCTGCGGCTGGCGGTACGGACCGATGTCACGCAAGGGCTGCGGCATCTGACGGGGTAGTGTCCCGGGCAGGGACAGGGGTTTGGGTGTAGGGAAATCAATGGGTTGCTTCAGAGGGTTTACCAATTTTTAGGAATTGCCCTGCGGCGCAATGCATGCTCGACAGCGGCGGGGATGGCGCCTTAGGCTGGTGCATGACCCGCTTGGGAGGCCACGCATGCCGCTTGTCACGACTGAGAGGGTGCAGCCCGCAGCGCTGACTGATCCGATGCAGGGCCGCATCCGCTGGGATGCGGCGAAGTCGCTGTGGTTGTTCGCACATCTGGCCGGAACGGTTGCAGCGCTTTGGCTTTACCCGACACTGGAAGGCCTTGCGGTGTTCATTGTCCTGACCGCGATCACAATCTGCGCCGGGCATTCGACAGGGATGCACCGGCTGTTGATCCATCGCTCTTTCCGGACCCCGCGCGCCGTGGAATATGCTTTGGTTTACCTTGGCGTGCTGGTCGGAATGGCGGGGCCCTTTGGCATGATCCGGGCGCACGACATGCGCGACTGGCACCAACGCCAGAGCCTTTGCCCACCGCATCCATCGCATGGCGCCGGGTTCTGGCGGGACGGCTGGTGGCAGCTGCACTGCCGGTATGGCCTTGCCCATCCGCCCAGCTTCAAGATTGAACCGGACGTCGCAGACTTGCGCTTTTACCGGCTGGTTGAGGCGACGTGGATGCTGCAGCAGGTGCCGCTTGCCATCCTTCTTTGGCTTCTGGGTGGGATGGAGTGGGTGCTGTGGGGCGTGCCGGTCCGGGTGCTTGCGTCATTGACCGGACACTGGGCCGTGGGACACTTCGCGCATCGCGGTGGGCATCAGGGGTGGCGGATCGACGGCTTGCCAGTGCAGGGTTACAACCTGCGCGGACTTGGGTTGGTGACCTTCGGCGAAAACTGGCACGGCAACCACCACGCCTTTCCGCATTCCGCCCGGCTGGGGGTGGAACCGGGGCAGACCGACCCCGGCTTCTGGTTCATCCGTGTGCTGGAGTTTTTCGGTCTGGCAAGTGATATCCGCCTGCCGGGAAGCGAGCCTGAGCGGGAAGGTCTGGCCCGCGTCGAAAAGGAAAGTCGCCCGGCCTTGTCTGCGGTCCAGTTGGGCGCAGGCTAACCTTTGGTGCATCCTTGCACAGCGGCCCGCAAGATTTGCGCCTTGGCGCGCGGGCCACTTCGCCCCATCTTCACACCAACCGAATTCCAGTTGGAGACATCCCATGTCCATCCGTCCCGTGATTGAGACCCGCCGCGCGCAGCCGCATCTGGAAGGCGCAGGGGTTCATCTGCATCGTGCCTTTGGCGGCGCTGACCCGCTGGCGGAAGACCCGTTCCTGCTGTTTGACGACTTCCGGGGGGATCGCCCGCGCGACTACATGGCCGGGTTCCCCTGGCACCCGCACCGGGGGATCGAGACGATCACCTATGTCCTTGCGGGCACGGTTGAGCATGGCGACAGCTTGGGCAACCGCGGTATCCTTGGGCCGGGGTCGCTGCAGCTTATGACCGCTGGCCGGGGCATTCTGCATCAGGAGATGCCGAAGGGCGATGCCATGGGCCGGATGCACGGCTTTCAGCTTTGGGGCAACCTGCCGAAAGCGCTCAAGATGACCGCGCCGCGCTATCAGGACATTGCGGGCAGCGAGTTGCCGGAGCAGTTTGAGGATGACGGCACCACGATCCGTGTGGTGATCGGCGATTATCGCGGCGTGAAAAGCCCGGTGGAGGGGATTGCGGCGGACCCGCAGTACCTGGATATCTTCGTCGCCCCGGGTAAGCGCAAGACCTTCAAGGTCGACACGCGCCGCCGGGCCTTTGCCTATGTGTTTGATGGTGCAGGCAACTTCCGTGATGCCGCGCGGCCGGAAGGGGTGCTGTTGGAAAAGGAAGTGGCGGGGCAGGAGGTCAACATCCGTGACCTGTCCGGCAACCGGACGCTGGTGCGCTTTGGCGCAGGCGATGAGGTGACGGTGACGGCGGGGCCGGACGGGGTGCGGTTCCTGCTCATCTCGGGCGCGCCGATTGAGGAACCCGTGGCCTGGGCCGGGCCGATCGTGATGAACACCGAAGCGGAACTGCGGCAGGCCTTTGCCGAACTGCGCAACGGGACCTTCATCAAGCCGGCGCATTAAGGGGCCGCCTGACCTGGATGATTGACGCAAGCGCAGCGGCGCGGCACTAAGGGCCGCGCCGCTGTCGTTTCGGCAGGCGGGGTGCAGACAGGGGTGGGCGGATGTATCTGAGGCCAAAAGGCACGCGCTATTACAACTTCCTGACCGGGCTGCACACGACGACGCTGTTTGACTGGTACATGGAAATCGGCTGCCGCTCTGGGGCGTCTTTCGCTCCGGTCCGCAGCAAGACCATCGCGGTGGACCCGTTCTTCCGGGCCGAGATCAACATCATCGGCCAGAAGCCCGCGCTGCATGTGTTCCAGGCCACCAGCGATGATTTCTTTGCTGGCGGGTTTCTGGCGAAGAATGGCATCCGGCTGGGGGCCAGTTTTCTGGACGGGATGCACCTCTTTGAATACCTCCTGCGCGATTTCATCGGGACCGAGGCGGCGAGCGACCCGAAGGGCGTGATCATGATGCATGATCTTGTGCCGCATAACCTGGAGATGACGACGCGGAACCTGAAAGGGATCCGCGGTGCCTGGACGGGGGATGTGTGGAAACTGCTGCCGATCCTGCAGCGCTGGCGGCCGGATCTGGTGTTGACCATGCTGGACCTGCGCCCGACGGGGGTCTTGTGCGTGTCGAACCTGTCGCCCGGCAACCGGGTGCTGCAGGACAATTACGACGAAATCGTCGCGGAATTCATGGCCCCGGATATCGAGACCTATGGGGTCGAGAAATACTTCGCCAGTTTTGAATACACCGACGCGGTGGCGATGATGGAGGCGGGGTTTCCAATGTTTCAGGGCGTGGCGCTAGACCCCGCCGCAGCACTTGTGCCGCGCAAGCTGAGCACCTGAGCCGGCCCCTTGCGGGGCCGGTGTCGCGTTCAGGCGTGGATCGCGCCGTCACCGCAGGCAAGGGCCGCTTCGCGCACCGCTTCGGACCAGGTGGGGTGGGCGTGGCAGGTCAGCGCCAGGTCCTGGGCTGAGGCGCCGAATTCCATCGCCACGCAAACCTCATGGATCAGGTCGCCAGCCTGGGGGCCGATGATATGCGCGCCAAGGATGCGGTCAGTGGTGGCGTCGGCGAGGATTTTCACAAAGCCTTCGGCCTGGAAGACCGCCTTCGCGCGGGCGTTGCCCATGAAGGGGAATTTCCCGGCCTTGTAGGCGCGGCCTTCGGCTTTCAGCTGCTCTTCGGTCAGGCCGACAGAGGCGACTTCGGGCGTCGTGTAGATCACGCCGGGGATGACGCCGTAGTTCACATGGCCATGCTTGCCGGCCATGATCTCGGCCAGGGCCATGCCTTCGTCTTCGGCCTTGTGGGCGAGCATTGGTCCCGCGATGGCGTCGCCGATGGCGTAGAGGCCTTTGACGCTGGTCTGGTAGTGGTCGTCGGTCTTGACGGTGCCGCGGGGGCCCATCTCCACCCCAAGGGCTTCCAGGCCGAGGCCGGCGGTGTAGGGCTTGCGGCCGGTGGCGACGAGGACGATGTCGGCGGTGAGGGTGGCCTCAGAGTCGTCCTTTTTCAGCTTGTAGGTGACGGTGGCGCCCTTCTTGGCCTTGGACACCGACTGGACAGCGGCGCCGAGGATGAGTTTCAGCCCCTGTTTTGTGAGGATGCGCTGGAAGGTCTTGGCAACCTCGGCGTCAAGGCCGGGGGTAATGGCGTCAAGGTATTCGACGACGGTCACCTCGGTGCCAAGACGGGCGTAGACGGACCCGAGTTCAAGGCCGATGACGCCTGCACCGATCACGACCATGGTTTTCGGGATCTTGCCCAGCGTCAACGCTCCGGTGGAGGTGACGACTGTTTCTTCATCCACGGTCACGCCGGGCAAGCTGGACGCCTCGGACCCGGTGGCGATGACGATGTTCTTCGCGGTGTGGATGTCATCGCCGACCTTGACCTGACCTGCGGCGGGGATACTGGCCCAGCCCTTGATCCAGGTGACCTTGTTCTTCTTCAGAAGAAACTCGATCCCCTTGGTGTTGCCGGTGACGACGTCGTCCTTGTAGGCCTGCATCTTGGCCCAGTCGACCTTTGGCGTGGCGCCCATCAGACCCATCTTCTCAAAGTTCTCATGGGTTTCGTGCAGCATGTGGGTGGCGTGCAGCATCGCCTTGGAGGGGATGCAGCCGACGTTGAGGCAGGTGCCGCCCAACGTCTCGCGCCCCTCAACCACGGCCACTTTCAGGCCTAGCTGGGCGGCGCGGATCGCGCAGACATAGCCGCCGGGGCCGGCGCCGATGATGATGGTGTCAAACTCTGCCATGGGATGTTCCTTTGGTCGGGCGGAGGGCGGGGGTTTCACACCCCCGCACCCCCGTGGGATATTTGTGCAAATGTGAAAGGGTCAGAGGAGGGCTGCCACGATCATTGTGAGAGTTGCGAAGAAGCCTACTGCCCAGATCGCGGAACGCCAAGGGCGCCAGCCGAAGGCATAGGCGGGAATGTAGAGAATGCGGGCGGCAAGATAGGCCCAGGCGGCATATTGGGTGACGGGGGTGGACTGGTTGCCGAGGGTCACGACGACCACGGCGAGGGTGAAGAGGATCAGCCCTTCGAAATGGTTGTTGAGCGCGCGTTGCAGACGGCCCGTCACCAGCGACATCTGCCGTGACGGTGGACGGTCCCGCGCGCTGGAGGTGTAGCCGACCCCAAGCTCACGGTTCGCCGGAATGGCGAAGAGGGTGAATTGCGCGGCTTGCAGCAGGCCCGCAAGGGCAAGTGCGGTCAGTTCAGGGGTCATCATGCGTCAGGGTCTTTCATCGGTAAGGGTTTTGGTCCAGCGGCGGATGGTATCGGGGACAAGGAGGCGCTGGCGGGTGGTCTGGAACCAGGTGAGGCAGGCTGCTTCGGCCGTTGCGACCCCGGGCAGGGCGCGCAGGCGGGCCATTTCGGCTGCGAGCTCTTCCCAGCGGCGCAGGATCGAGCGGTCTTCCCGGTCGTTGCGGTTGATCCGACGGTGCCAGGCCGAGTTGAGGTGATACTTCCCGAAGGGCTTGCCGGTGCCGAAGCCCCGGTCGTTCTTCATCAGGAACACATCAGTGGACCTTGTGGCATAGTGGTTCACCACCGCCCCGCCGCGCATGGCGACATCGACCGGGCGGTAGCGGGCGCGGGGTGGGCCAAGGAGGGGCCCGGACGACAGCGCCTCGCCCGCCGAATTGACGGCGCGGGGGTCTTCAACCTTGGGGTCGGTCGGCATGTGTTCCGAAGCATGGTGAAAGGCCGACAGGCGGAAGATCGATTTGAACTTCACCAGTTCCGGGTCCATCGCCGCCTCACATTTCGTGAAGGCGGGCAGCGTTTCCCCGGGCCAGGCACCATGGCCGTTGTCACCGAAGTTAAGCCAGGGCAGGGCGATGGCATGGGCATCCCCCGCCCGCGCCACGATGTCCTGCACCGGGGCGGCGCCGGGGGTGATATTCAGAAACTCATCACTGTCGAGATGCGCCAGCCAGTCGACCGGGCCACCCGAAAGCCGCGTCATCACCCGGCGGATGCCTTCGTCTTGCGGGGCCTGATCGCGGCCGAGGGGGTTCGGCAGATGCTGGACGGCGCCACCCGCCGCCAGCGCGTCCAGAAGTCGGTCGGTGCCATCGGTGCAGTCATTGGTGCAGATGAGGATCGGGCCAAAGCCGATGGTCCGGTGGTAGGCCAGCCATTCCACGACATGGATGCCTTCGTTGCGCATGCAGGACATCAGGGCGACGGGTTCGGTCATGGCTGGGCCTTGGCGAAGGCCTGAGGGAGGGTGCGCGCAAGGGCCTTGAACCGCCCGTCACGCCAGCGTTCGGGCCAGTCAGCCTGGGTGGCACAGAACTTCTGCACCTCCTCAAACGGCGTGTCCGGGGCGGGCGTCAGGGCAACGGGGCTGGCGGCGGTTTTGAAGGCGGTGATCGCTTCAAGCGGCACTTGGTTGGTGGTCAGGATGGCCATGGCGGCATCGGTGTCGCGTGCTAGCGCATCGACCACAAGTGCGTGGGTGGCCGGGTCAAGCGCGGAGCAGGTCACGAAGATGCGCCAGTCGGCGATGGCGGCCGACAGGGTGATATCGGCGGCAGGGGTGCCGGTGGGGATGACCTGGGCGGCAGCGGGGCCGGACAGAACCAGCGCCAGGGCAAGGGCCGCGGCCCGGCGGGAAAGGGTGGGGTCAGCGGTCATGATGCAACCAGGCCCTTTTCAAGCAGCACAGTCTTGAGGAACGCCGGAAAGGAATATTGCGCGCAAAGTGATGCCAGCGCTTCATAGCTGGTCTGCAGCTCTGCGTCACTTGCCTTGGCGCCTGCGAGGGACAGGTAATGCGTGCCTTCGATGAAAGGAAGGGCCAGGTCTTCCGAGATCACCGGTTTGCCGGCAAGGACGGCCTTCAGGATGCGCGGCGCTTCGGTATAGCGGGCGGGGGCGAAGTGGATGTTCAGGACGGATGCCGCCTTGGCCAGTTCCGCCCGCAATGCGGCGCCGAAGGTGGCGTGCGGCAGGACGGTAACCGGGATGCCCAGCCCGTGCAGCTTGGCGAAACGGCGCTGACGGCGCGGGTTTACACCGCCGAAGAACATGACCGGCCCGCCGGGGACGGGGGCAAAGGGGGGGATTGCTGCGGGGAAGATATGCGGGCCGAACTGCACGCGGGCGCGCAGGTCGGGGGGCAGGGCGTCGTAGACCTCATGGTTGGAGGGGGAGAGGTCGAGGACCACGTCATACCGCTCCACCTGCGCCTGGATCGTGCCGATATGCCAGCTTTGCCACAGGGGCATGCCGTCGGTATCAAGGATATGTTCGGTCTGCAGCCCGATCCGCAAGGCAGGGGGCTGGGTCGGGGGCAGCGTGGCGCGCTCGCGGGCCAGATCCTCGGGCCGGTGAAGGCCGACATGCACCTCAACCGCATGACCAAGGGGGCCGGTCACGGTGTCGGCAAGGTCACGGGCAAAGTCGGTCAGGACCCGGGCAGGCGTGACGAAGGTCAGATCGTGGTGAAGGAAACTTCCCATGGCCGGCACCCGTCAGCCGGCCACCGGCCGCTGGGGCCGATGTGCCGGGGGCTGAAGGGGAGCGGGCCGGGTCATGCGCCCGCGCAACCGGGGACGGTGGTGAAGAGGCCCTGCGTCAGTTCGCGCGGAGCGGCGTCGGGGTGCTTTTCCAGGTAGAACTCGGTCGTGCCAAGCCAGACGTCCTGATAGCCCGGCTGCTGTTCGACCTCGTCCCACCAGGTGAAGTAGCGGCCGGAAATGAGCTGCAGCGTGGTCTCGGTGCCCTTGACGGCGGTGACGAGGAAGCAGGCGGTATTCACCTTTGGTCCGGTGGGAAGCCAGCGGTCGGTGTCATAATCCCAGTCATGCGTCAGGATGACATGGTCGCCGACGAGGAGGCGGGCGGGGTGGGCGGGTTCGGCATGGGCTTGGGGGGTGAGGAGAAGGATGAGCGCTGCGAGGATGACCAGTACGGTGGCCCCCACCCCCGACCCCTCCCCACGAGGGGGAGGGGAGGCGCTTTTCGCGGCGGTGGCGGTGGGGTGGGTCATGCGCGGGCCTCGCAGGGGGTGCCTTGGTGGAAGCGGAGTTGCCAGCGGCCTTTGCTGCGGTCCCAGAGCAAGGAGCGGTTGGCCCATTCCGTGCCAGTGGGGCCGTGGAGTTCGGAGATGTAGGTGACGAGGGCGATGGTGTCGCTGAGGGCGGCGATGGTGAGGGCGTGGAGGGTGGCGTCGATGGGGTCGCGCTCGCCTGTGGGGAGAAGGTCCTCGCGCGTGTAGCGGCGGCCGGAGCGGCCGAATTCGTGGAAGTCGGGGGCGAAGGTTTGGTCCATCAACGCGCGGTCGTAGCGGGTTTTGGCGTGCCAGAGGGTGAGTTCGAGGGCGGGAAGGTCTTGGAGTTCCGGCGGACGGCCCCCCACCCCCAGCCCCTCCCCACGAGGGGGAGGGGAGGCGCTTGTCGTGGCGGTGGGGGTGGGGCGGGGCATGTGGGGTCCGGGGTGGGGGTGGCCGAGTAGACTGAATTCGGTCGCTGTTTATCTGGCTTTCTCGTTGGGGTCTTTGCTTGCCTTCTCAATTGCGTCGGAGTGTAGCGTCGAATGCCTGTGGCGCTTGATGATGAAAACAACGATGGGAACCCAGCCGAACGTCGCGATAAACACCAGAAACCATTGGCCGATTGCGTCGCGCCCCAATGCCTTGCCTTCCATTCCCCCTAGCAGGACATAGGCAAGGGCCACGGCCCAAAGCCCTGCTGAAGCGCGGATCAGAAACCGATAGCGCAGCACGGGATCGGTGATTGGAAACTGCGACCCCTTGGCCTCCTGCCTGGAAATCCACCATTCGGCGAGCCGCTGCCCAAGGAGGATCATGCCATCACCCTTCTTGACCCAGTGCTGGGAAGAATACGGACCCCCAACCCCTCCCCACGAGGGGGAGGGAGGCGCTTTTCGCGGCGGTGGGGGTGGGGTGGGGCATTTCTTTAGGGCTCGGGTTCGCCAACATCTGTTATCTTACCCTGAGACACCGCCTTAGCGAGAGGACGTTGAAACTCAATCATCGACTTCATAGCTTGTTCAAGGCGAGCGTCGAAAACGACGGCCCGTTCGGCTGCCTGCATTTGCTGCTCCACTAGCCTTAGTCTAGCAGCCTGATTCTCCAGAATTACGGCTTCAATCTGCGCTCTTGAAAGCTCCCGTGAAATTGCCCGATCTTCGCTCTGGATGATTCTGTCGACTAGGCCAAAAACGAGTTCCTTCAGCTGCTTTGTGACCTCTCCCAAGCCCGAAAGACCGGCCCAGCCCGGCGAGCCAAACTTCAGCCGTTCCACCCGTAAGATGAAGCTAGTGCCGTCCTCGTTTGTACCAACGGGAAGCTGTCGTCGCGATTCCTCCGCAACGTTGTTGCGGAAACCAGATTGCATGAGCTCGCCCAATGCCAAGTACACTTGTTCAAGAGCCGAAAAGAACTCAGCAAAGTCCGATGCCGACCACTTGCCATCAATTCTAATTCGAAAGGCATATCGAGCTGAGTCTACTGCCATTCTAAATCACCTCGCTGCAGCGCATGAACTCACTCACAAATCCATCAACAGCCGACGCGGGTCCTCCAGCGCTTCCTTGACCCGCACCAGGAACGTCACCGCGCCTTTGCCGTCGACGATGCGGTGGTCGTAGCTGAGGGCGAGATACATCATCGGGCGGATGACGATCTGGCCGTTCACCACGACCGGGCGGTCCTGGATTTTGTGCATGCCGAGGATGCCGGACTGCGGGGGGTTGAGGATGGGGGAGGACATCAGCGAGCCGTAGACGCCGCCGTTCGAGATGGTGAAGGAGCCGCCCTGCATCTCGGCCATGCTCAGCTTGCCGTCGCGGGCACGGAGGCCAAGCTCGGCGATCTTCTTTTCGATGGCGGCGAAGCCCATCTGGTCGGCGTCGCGGACCACGGGGACGACGAGGCCCGAGGGGGTGCCGACGGCGACGCCCATGTGGACGTAGTTCTTGTAGACCACGTCCTGGCCGTCAATCTCGGCGTTGACCTCGGGGACTTCCTTCAGGGCGTGAGTGCAGGCCTTCACGAAGAAGGACATGAAGCCAAGCTTGACGCCGTGCTTCTTTTCGAACGCGTCCTTGTATTCGTTGCGGAGCGACATGATGCCGGACATGTCGACCTCGTTATAGGTCGTCAGCATCGCGGCGGTGTTCTGCGCATCCTTCAGGCGGCGGGCGATGGTGGCGCGGAGGCGGGTCATCTTCACCCGCTCCTCCCGCGCGGCATCGTCGGCCGGGACGGGGGCGCGGGGGATGGCGGCGGGGGCGGGCGCCGGGGCGGCCGCTGCGGCGGCGGCACCGGGGGCGCCAGTGACGGTGCGGGCCACGTCTTCCTTCATGATCCGGCCATCGCGGCCCGTGCCTTGCACCTGATCAGGGGTCAGGTTCGCCTCGGCCATTGCCTTCTTCGCCGAGGGGGCTGCCTCAATATCGGTGCGGGGCACGGTCGGTTCCGGCCCGGCAATCGGTGCCAGCGAGGGTTCCGCCACGGTCGACGGCACGCCCTCCAGCGCCTGGGTGACCTTGTCCTTGGCCACTGGGGCGGCTGCCCCTTCGGTCACGATGGCAAGGCGGGCGTTGGCGGCCACGGTCGCACCTTCCGGCGCGATGATTTCGGCCAGGATGCCGGTGACCGGGCTGGGCACCTCGACCGAGACCTTGTCGGTCTCAAGCTCACACAGCATTTCGTCCTGCTTTACCGCGTCGCCGGGTTTCTTGAACCAGGTCGACACGGTCGCCTCGGACACGGATTCGCCAAGGGCTGGCACCATTACGTCAGTCATTTGAAATCTCCGGTCTTCATGCGGTAAGGCCAAGGGCCTGGGCGACGAGTTGTTGCTGTTCGTACTTGTGGCGTGAGGCAAGGCCCGTGGCGGGCGAGGCGCTGGCCTTGCGCCCGGCATAGGTCATGCGGGTGGGCTTGGCGCGAACCTTGGTCAGGATCGTCTCCATTTCCGGTTCAAGGAAATGCCAGGCGCCCTGGTTCTTCGGCTCTTCCTGGCACCAGATGAACTCGGCCTTCGGGAAGCGCGCGAGTTCCTGACCCAGCGAGATGGTCGGCACCGGGTAAAGCTGTTCGATCCGCATCAGGTAGACATCGTCCAGCCCCTGCGCGTCGCGTTCGGCCAGAAGGTCGTAGTAGACCTTGCCCGAACACATGACGACACGCTTGATCTTGTCATCGGCCTTCAGCTTGGCGGTCGAGTTGCCCTTTTGTGCATCATCCCAGAGGACGCGGTGGAAGGTGGAGCCGTCGGTGAAATCCTCAGCCCGGCTGATGCACATCGGGTGACGCAGCAGCGACTTCGGTGTCATCAGGATCAGCGGCTTCCTATAGGTGCGGTGCAGCTGGCGGCGCAGGATGTGGAAGTAGTTCGCCGGGGTCGTGCAGTTGGCGACGATCCAGTTATCCTCGGCGCTGAGTTGTAGGAAGCGCTCCAGGCGCGCGGAAGAGTGTTCCGGGCCTTGGCCTTCATAGCCGTGGGGCAGCAGCATCACGAGGCCCGACATCCGCAGCCATTTCGATTCGCCCGAGTTGATGAACTGGTCGATCATGATCTGCGCGCCGTTGGCGAAGTCACCGAACTGCGCTTCCCAGATCGTCAGGGCGTTGGGTTCGGAGAGGGAATAGCCGTACTCAAAGCCGAGGACGGCGTATTCGGACAGCATGGAGTCGATCACCTCATACCGCGCCTGGCCGGGGCGGATGTGGTTCAGGGGGTAGTGGCGTTCCTCGGTCGTCTGGTCGACCCAGCCGGAGTGGCGTTGGCTGAACGTGCCACGGGTGCAATCCTGCCCCGAAAGGCGGACGGCGAAGCCTTCGGTCTGCAAGGACCCGAAGGCCAGCGCTTCGGCTGTGGCCCAGTCAAAGCCTTCGCCCTTGGCGAACATTTCCTTCTTCGCGTCGAGCTGGCGGGTGACGGTCTTGTGCATGTCAAACCCGTCGGGCACGCGGGTCAGGGCGGCGCCCACCTCGGCCAAAGTCTCGGGCTTGATCCAGGTTTCGCCGCGCTGGTAGTTGTTCAGGTCCTTGGTCGCAAGGTTTTTCCAGCGGCCATCCAGCCAGTCGGCCTTGTTGGGCAGGAAGGCTTTGCCGGCCTCAAACTCTTCGTTCAGGCGGGCCTGGAAGGCGGCCTTCATATCCTCGATCTCGCCTTCGGGGATCAGGCCGTCTTTCACCAGACGGTCGGTGTAAAGCTGCAGCGTGGTCTTCTGGCGCTTGATGCGGGTGTACATCGCCGGGTTGGTGAACATCGGCTCGTCGCCTTCGTTGTGACCAAAGCGGCGGTAGCAGAAGATGTCGATGACCACGTCCTTGTGGAACTTCTGACGGAATTCGGTGGCCACGCGGGCTGCATGGACCACGGCTTCGGGGTCGTCGCCGTTGACGTGGAAGATCGGCGCCTCGACCATCAGGGCGATGTCTGTCGGGTAGGGCGAGGTACGGCTGAAGGCGGGGGCCGTGGTAAAGCCGATCTGGTTGTTGACGATGATATGGATGCAGCCGCCGGTGCGGTGGCCCTTGATGCCGGAGAGCTGGAGGCATTCGGCCACAACACCCTGACCCGCGAAGGCCGCGTCACCGTGCAGAAGGATCGGCAGCACTGCGATCCGCTCGGCGGCGTCGTTCATCTGGTCCTGCTTGGCGCGGACCTTGCCCAGCACCACCGGGTTGACGGCTTCCAGGTGGCTGGGGTTGGCGGTGAGGCTGAGGTGAACCTTGTTGCCGTCAAACTCCCGGTCGGAGGAGGCGCCGAGATGGTACTTCACGTCGCCGGAACCATCCACATCCTCGGGCTTGTAGCTGCCGCCCTGGAATTCATGGAAGATCGCGCGGTAGGGTTTCATCATCACGTTGGCAAGGACGGAGAGGCGGCCCCGGTGCGGCATGCCGATGGCGACTTCCTTGACGCCCAAAGCGCCGCCACGTTTGATGATCTGCTCCATCGCCGGGATCAGGGCTTCGCCACCGTCCAGACCAAAGCGCTTGGTGCCCATGTATTTGACGTGGAGGAATTTCTCGTACCCCTCCGCCTCGACCAGCTTGTTCAGGATGGCTTTGCGGCCTTCGCGGGTGAACTGTATTTCCTTGCCGTAGCCTTCGATCCGTTCCTTCAGCCAGCCCGCCTGTTCGGGGTCAGAGATGTGCATGTATTGCAGAGCGAAGGTGCCGCAATAGGTGCGCTTCACGATGTCGATGATCTGCCGCATCGAGGCGTGGGTCAGGCCAAGGACGTTGTCGATGAAGATCGGCCGATCCATGTCGGACTCGGCGAAACCATAAGACGCGGGGTCAAGTTCGGGCTGGTTGCCGCGTTCGGTCATGCCCAAGGGGTCAAGGTCTGCGGCGAGGTGGCCGCGGATCCGGTAGGCGCGGATGATCATGATCGCGCGGATAGAGTCGAGGACGGCGCGCTGAATTTGTTCTTCGCTGAGCTGGACACCTTGTTCAGTGGCCTTGGCGGCGATCTTGGCACCGGCGGCCTTGGCTTCCTTCGCCGGAGGTGGGGCGGCCCATTCACCAGTCAGGGCAGCAGTCAGGTCGTCCACCGGCTGCGGCGGCCAGTCGGCGCGCGCCCAGGACGGGCCTTGCGCGGCGCGCTTGGCGTCAAGCTCACTATCGCCGAGGGCGCGGAAAAACTCGGCCCACTGGGGATCAACCGAGTTCGGGTCCTGCGCATGGCGGGCGGCCAGCTGGTCGACGTAATCGGCATTGGCCCCGTCCAGGAAGGACGAGGCGGTGAAGGCGGCGGTGGGGGACTGGTCGGTCATCGGCAAAGACCTTTCGGCGTTGGGATCAGGGCGCTGCTTGTGTGGCGGGTCATTTCGGTTCGACCTTGGCTTGCAACGACCGCAAGAGGCGTTGCGTAAAGGTCCGGCGGCTGGGTTCCGGCGGGGTGCCGGTTGCCTCCATCGCGGGCAGGTCGGGCAGGGCGGCGGCTTCGGCAGCGCTGGTCGGTGCAGTGTAGCCGAAGTGCATGAAATCGGCCGCATAGACGCGGGCGACAAGGGCCAGGGTTTCGTCGGTCGGCACCGGCGGCGCCTCTTCGCTGCGCCACTTGCCGACGTTCACGCTGGCGATGCTGCGCGGCCCGTCGCTGTTCCCGGCGAGGCCGTCAAGATGGCCGACGATCTGGTCAAGCCCGTCTTCAAAGCGGAAGACCCGCGCGCTGTCCGGCACCAGCTGGTGCTGGGGCAGGATATGCCCGCCCAGACGGAACGGGTCTTGTGCAGCCCAAGCGGCGGCCTGACGGAACCAATCATTGAACTCGGTCATCAGTGGCAGGTGCTTGTGGACATCGCGGGCGTAGAAAAAAGCACTGTAAAGCCGCCGCAACGGGTGGCGCACGACGGCAAAGCTTGAGGCAAACCAGTCCGCGGGAAAGAGCCGGTTCAAGCTGTGGACCGGCATGTGCTGCGCAGCACTTCGGTTCCACATTTCACGCGGGGGCTGCATGCCGTGGCGCAGCTCTGTCAGGGCGAGGGTGCCGAAGCGTTGGGCCATATAAACCTCCACCGCCGAGCCGCCGCATTTCGGCACATGGGCGAAGTAGTGAAGCTGGCCATTGATGCGGACGATGGGCATGGGTTCCGTTCAGGCGGTGAAGGCGGCGGTGGGGGATTGGATGGTCATGGGGGTTACTTCGGAGGGAGGGGGCTGCGTTAGGGTCGCACGGCGGAAGATGGGTAGGATGTTCTCGTCTCAAAAACCGCCACGATGTCGGTCTTGATACCAAGTTCATTTTCGACGACAGGTCGGGATACGGACACCGATTGGGAAATCGCGCTTATGCGGCTGGTCGGAACGTCGCTTCCTTCCAAGGTTGCGTAAAACCCTTTGCTTGCCGCGGGTTGTTGCAGTCGTGGATTATAGGACTGAGATTTTGTTGCAGCTTCGGTCACCGCTAGGATGCAGTGCATCCTGATTGCCGGACCGTCTGTCCACGAAACCAGGATGACTGAGGATGTCTTTGGATCGATCAGGAGAACCGAGCTCTCTTCATCCAGTTTGGCCATGTATCGATCGACATTCACTTGTGCCGTGGCCCAGTCCGCCTGCCAGTCCGATGGGCTGTATGACTCTCGCGTGCTGAAATTCCAGGTTGCAAGCATCGCTAGCCTGAGGCTGATTGCAGCGGACTCAGCTTCAGCGGGCTCAACGTCCTTCCAACCTGCAGACCTGAGTTTGTCGCGGACGAAACCCGGATCGGCGTGAGTAGCCTGACAATAGGTAAGAACATCCTGAGCAGAGAATGCAGAAGCAGATCCGGGCAGCAGCGCAGCCAGAGAGATGGCTATTTTCATTCCTAAAGCTGCCCGCACCATGCTTACCCCTTGATTGCCTTCAGCACGGCCTCGCCTAACCCCGCCGGGCTGTCGGCGACCACGATCCCGGCGCTCAGCATGGCTTCGATCTTCGACTGCGCGTCGCCCTTGCCACCGGCCACGATGGCCCCGGCGTGGCCCATGCGGCGGCCGGGGGGGGCGGTGCGGCCGGCGATGAAGCCGGCGGTGGGCTTCCAGCGGCCCTTCTTCTTTTCGTCGGCGAGGAACTGGGCGGCGTCTTCTTCTGCCGCGCCGCCGATTTCGCCGATCATGATGATCGAATGGGTCTCGGGGTCGGCGAGGAACATTTCAAGGACGTCGATATGCTCCGTCCCCTTGATCGGGTCGCCGCCGATGCCCACGGCGGTGGATTGACCGAGGCCCACGTCGGTTGTCTGTTTCACGGCCTCATAGGTAAGCGTGCCAGACCGCGACACAACCCCGACCGAGCCCTTGGAGAAGATGCTGCCCGGCATGATGCCGATCTTGCACTCGCCGGGGGTCAGGACGCCGGGGCAATTCGGGCCGATCAGGCGGGACTTGGAATTGATGAGCGCGCGCTTGACCCGCATCATGTCGAGAACCGGGATGCCTTCGGTGATGCAGATGATCAGCTCAATCTCGGCATCGATCGCCTCCAGGATGCTGTCAGCGGCGAAGGGTGGCGGGACGTAGATCGCGCTGGCATTGGCGCCGGTCTTGGCGACCGCATCATGGACGCTGTCGAAAACGGGGAGGCCGAGGTGTTCGGTCCCGCCTTTGCCGGGCGTCACGCCGCCGACCATCTTCGTGCCATAGGCGATGGCCTGTTCGGAGTGGAAGGTGCCCTGGCTGCCGGTGAAGCCCTGGCAGATGACGCGGGTGTTCTTGTTGACGAGTACGGCCATGATGCGGCGTTCCTTGTGTATCCAGCTTCTGAGCAAGGCCGGATCATCCGGCCCGAACCTAATCTTTTGCAGTCAGTACGTGAACCGCACGCCGCTGTCGGTATCCGACCCGCAGGTCGGATCATTGCCGCCCGAGGTTATCGTCGCCTGCACGCCGGTGTCGAAATCAAGCCGGGTGCAGCCCATATCGTCCTTGGAGTAGTCGAAGGGCGCGCCCTCCTCGCCGCCAAGGCTGGCCGCAAGGATCTCGGACGCGGTGGCGCTGTCGACGGTCAGGCTTTCGACGTGGCAGAAGCTGCCGTCGTCGGCCATGTAGATGAAGGTGCTGTCGCCCGCGCCGGGATGGAAGTTGATCAGCCCCATGTCGCCGTCTTCCGTGCGGGTCCACATCAGCGCGTCAAGCATCTCACCGGTCAGGTCGGTGTCACCACCGCCGGACATGCAGGCCATGTACCCCTCAACCAGCTGGTTCTTGGGGTCTGCGTCCTGCGCCGCAAGGGGCGACGCAGCAAGGATCAGGCTTGCGGCAAGGCGGAGGATCATCCCCGCACCGCCTTCACGATCTTCTCGGCCCCATCCTTCAGGTCATCGGCAGCGATGACGTTCAGGCCGGATTTACGGATGATGTCCTTGCCGAGGTCGACGTTGGTGCCTTCCAGACGGACGACCAGCGGGACCTGCAGGCCGACTTCCTTCACCGCCGCGATCACGCCCTCGGCGATGATGTCGCAGCGCATGATGCCGCCGAAGATGTTGACGAGGATGCCTTTGACCTGCGGGTCGGAGGTGATGATCTTGAAGGCCTCGGTCACCTTTTCCTTGGTGGCACCGCCGCCGACGTCAAGGAAGTTGGCAGGCTCGGCGCCGTAAAGCTTGATGATGTCCATTGTGGCCATGGCAAGGCCTGCGCCGTTGACCATGCAGCCGATCTCACCATCCAGCGCGATGTAGTTCAGGTCGAACTTCGACGCGGCGAGTTCCTTCGGGTCCTCCTCCGTCTCATCCCGCAGGGCGGCGATGTCGGGGTGGCGGTAGATCGCGTTGCCGTCGAAGGCCATCTTGGCGTCGAGGAGTTTCAGCGACCCGTCCTTGAGCACGCAGAACGGGTTGATCTCCAGCATGTCCATGTCTTTTTCGGTGAACATGCGGTAGAGGTTCTTCACGATCGCAACGCAGGATTTGACCTGCGCGCCCGACAGCCCAAGGGCAAAGGCCACGCGGCGGCCGTGGAAATCCTGCAGGCCAGTGGCGGGATCGATGGTGAAAGTGTGGATCAGTTCGGGCGTGTTGTGGGCGACGTCCTCGATGCTCATCCCGCCTTCGGTCGACACGACGATCGAGATACGGCTGGACTGGCGGTCGATCAGGAAGGCGAGGTAGAATTCACGGTCAATGTCGCTGCCATCTTCGATATAGATGCGGTTGACCTGCTTGCCAGCCTCACCCGTCTGGATGGTGACAAGGGTGCGGCCCAGCATCTGGCGGGCAAACTCGGCGGCCTCACCCACAGAACGGGCCAGGCGAACGCCGCCCTTTTCGCCAGCCTCGGGTTCCTTGAAATGGCCCTTGCCGCGGCCGCCGGCGTGAATCTGCGCCTTGACGACCCAGAGCGGCCCGTCAAGTTCCCCGGCGGCGGTCTTGGCCTCTTCGGCCTTGAGGACGACGCGGCCGTCCGAGACCGGGATGCCGTAGCTGCGCAAAAGCGCCTTGGCCTGGTATTCGTGGATGTTCATCTGGGCCGCCCCGTTCTTTGATCGTTCGGGCGGGTGATGACACGGTTTAGCGCCGTTTCCTACGGGAATTCCGGGCTGTTAGCGCTGCGGGGGGTGGAAAACTGCAACTTGTGATCACACGCTTCGCAGCTGTGATCACAAGATTGAAAACTGTGATCACTTTCGGCCCCGGGCCGGCTGCTGGTTGATTCGCGGCCCAAATTCCTTGAGGAAGGAATCTGTCAAAATCCTAGCGTAAGGATCTTGGTCCCGCCAGCGACCTAAGCCGCGTCAGTTCAGGAACACCGCGAACAGGAGTGCATCGCCTTGGACCAGCCGCTGAAATTCGTTCCAGGCCAGCGGGCTGACGCGGGGGCCTTTTTCGGCATAGGGCAAAAGCCCCTCCCCCTGGATGAAGGTCACCAGATCCACCGGAGGCGGGTTTTCGAACAGCTTTTTCAGGCTGATCCCGGCCTCGGCGCCAAAGCGCCAGTGGGGGATCAGCGCCTTGCCGGTCAAGAGCGCCTCGGCGTCGGCCAGCACGGCCTGCCAACGCTCACCCGTGCCCGGTGGCATGATGATGCCGAGGGCCGAGACTTGCCGGTCATTCGGCACCCATTCGCCGGAATTGTCCGGCTCTTGCTCCACCAGCGACCAGAACCGGCGGTTTTCCGTGATCATCGCCAAGAAATGGGCATGGGCTTTCAGGGCAAGCGTCTTGTCGGGGGTTTTTGACAACGCAAACAGCGCCATGGCGACGCGGTCTACCTGACGGCCGAACATCATGTCCAGCGCGTTGGGCGGTGGCGTGTCGCCCCATAGCGCATAGATCGCGGCCGAGCTGTCCATCACCCGCTGGATGGCCGGTTCCGGGTCATAGGCCAGCACAGTGTTGGCGAAACCGGACAGAAGATGTGTATAGGCCGCAAGCCAGGCCGCGTCGGCGGTGTCGAAGGTGATGACCGGATCTTCCACCTGGACGGCGATGATGCGCCCGCCGCCCAAAAGGCCCGCGACGGCCCCCACCTCTTCGCCGGGATCGCGGCTGCCGTTCAGGTTGATGTCGAACCAAAGGTCCGACAGCGCGATCTCCAGCGCAAAGGGCCGATCGCCCAACTGGTCAAGCGCTGCGCGGGCGGCAGTCATCCCAGCGTCCAGATCGGTGACAAGGGTGGTGAAATCGGCCGGCTGGAACGGTCGGGCTTCGGGGTTTTCGGGGATCGGCAGGCGCAGGATCGGCAGCTCTGACCAGTCGGCGCGGATGCCGGTTTGCCAGCGCAGCTGCAGCGCCGCCTCAACCCCGCCCAGAAAACGCAAGCCTGCCAGGGCGAACACTTCTTCGTTGGTGGGCGTGGGCAGGGCGGCAAGACGCGCCTCGGTCGCGCTGATCCCGCTGCGGCCAATCTCGGCCGACAGGGTTTCGGCCTGGGCGGCAGGGGCCGCAAGGGCGAGGCCTGCGGCCAAGGCAAAAGCCGCAGCAAGGATTGGGGCGCGCATGGCATCCTCCGTTGGTGATCAGGCAAGACTGCCCGCCGCTGCGCCATGCCGCAAGTCAGGAACCCTCAACCTGCTTTACGGGTCAAACCGGCATGGCTATGAGGCGACAATGCGCCATGTCATCTGCCTGTCGACCATCCCCCCCCGCTTTGCCGCAATCGGACCTACATTGCAGGCATTGGTGCGGCAGAAATCACGCCCTGAGGCAGTGGAGCTTTACATCCCCCGCAGCTACCGCCGCTTTCCGCAATGGGGCGGTGCCCTGCCTGAGGTGCCGGAGGGGGTCAGGATTGTCCGGATTGACGAAGATCTTGGCCCGGCGACCAAGATCCTGCCAGCCCTGCGGGCCTATCGGGGGGAGGATATCGAGCTTTTGTACGTCGACGATGACATCTACTTTGCTCCTGACTGGTCGAAGCGGGTGCTGAAACTGCGCCGCAAACTGCCGAACACGGCGCTGTGCGCGACCTCGCTGACCGTGGCGATGCTGGGTCGCCCCTGGCGCGCTACGGCACCTTTGCCGCGAGCTGTGCCGGCTGCGGGGGCGGATCAGCAGTTTGCGTTCCACTTCCGGCGTTTGCTGTCCGCAATCCGGCGCAAGGACCCGGCAGCACCGCGCCTGCGGACCTGGTACCGCAAGATCAAGCGGTCAGGCTACACCGACATTGTCGAAGGCTTTGCCGGTGTATCCCTGCGGCCCGACTATCTGGACGACGCAGTCTTTGATCTGCCGCCGGTGCTTTGGGCGGTGGATGACATCTGGATTTCGGGCCATCTGACCCGGCGCGGGGTTCCGATCTGGGCCGACCGCAGCCTGGAATGTTCGCAGGTGTTTGCCGGGCTTTACGAGCATCACGCGCTGTTCAAGTCGGTGATCGACGGGGCGGACCGCGAACAGGCGAACCTGGCTTGTGTCGACTACATGCGGGAAACCTACGGGATCTGGGGCGGCACCAAAGCTGCTTGAGGCAGGAGAGGTGCGATCCGCCTTCAGACCGCGCGGCGGGTGATGAAAAGGACCTGACCCCGGGGCAGACGGTCCGGTTGCGGCTTGGCCGTCAGGCCCGCGGCGGTAACCAGGTGCAGCACCTGATCAAGGCGCAGGTGGCGGGGGGCGCGGTCGGGGTGGGTCACGACGCCATCGGCTTGGCGAAACGGTGCGGCGGCGGCGCTGTCGGGGGCGAGGAAGACCGTGAAGAGGAAGGATCTGAGGGCTGGCAGCCGCTGCGCCACGCTGCGCAAGGCTGCGTCCAGCGCGTCGACCGGCAGGTGGGTGAATACCCCCCAGGCGATGGCGAGGGTGATCGTGTCGGGGATGCCGGGCAGGGCGAAGGTGGCATCCTCGATCAGCTGCGTCTCGGGCAGGCGGGAGGGGTCGGGCAGTTCCACCCGACGCCCGTGCTGCATCAGGGCCAAAGAAGCGTCGGTGCCCCAGTAGTGCCCGGGATCGAGGTAGGGCACGGCGAGGTGACCCAAGCGAAGCGCGCCGCAGCCGATGTCAACAAGATGGTCCTGCGGCGTCATCCCGGCAGACAGCAGGGCTGCCATCTGCGCCCGCCCGGTCTCATTCCAGCGGCCCCCGACGATATCGCGGTGGCGGCCATTGGCGATGGCCTTTTCGTAAAAGCCGGGGGCGAGGTAGGGCGAGGTCGGGTGGCTTATGGCTTCGGGTCCTTGGGCGCGGCAGCGGCGGCGGCAGCGGCTTTCATCCGGGCCAAAAGCTCGGCCTTGGTTTCGCGGGGCGGGGTGACGGACTTCGGCCCGCCCTTTTGGGCGTGGTCGGGTCCGCGGGGATTGTGGCGGAACCCTTTGGGGTTGCCGGATTTGGAGTAGTCCATGGGGGTCTCCAGTGCATGGGATGGGATGGCATGCCGGATTTGGGGGGCGAGGGCAAGGGGGTGGGCCATTGCCTAACATGTCCCGGGCAGGGACATGGGGGCGAGGCAAGGAATTTCAATAGGTTAAGTGTGACGTTAGGGAGTTGTTAAGGGGGTGGCCTGCGCGGCATCGGTCGCATGCCCGGGCCGATGGGGCATCTGAGGCTGGCTGCGGAAGCGGGGGCCAGCCCCCGCGCCCCCGGAGTATTTGTCAAAAGAGCAAAGGTGGGGGACGCGCAAAGCGGCAGGCGCGGGCTGCAGATGAGGCGCGGCTAGCGTGGGGGAGGGGCGGTTTGCCTTCTCGCGATCAGTTCAGGAAGACCATCATCAGCCCGGCATTGCCGCCCATCAGAGCCTCAAATTGGCGCAGGCTGGTGTCGTTGATGACCGGTCCCTGTTCCAGATAGGGCACGGCGGCCCAGCCCTGGACCCAACCGGTGATCGAGATCGGGGCGGGGGTGTCGAACATCCGGGCCAGGTTGATGCCCTGGCCGGTCGGGCCGCGCCAGTAGGGGATCAGGATGCGGCCTTGCAGCAGCGCCTCGCCATCGGCCAGCACGCCCAGCCAGGTGTCGCCAGTGCCCGGGGGCAGGACGATCCCGAGGGCGGAGGTCTGGCTGTCGTTCGGCACCCACTCGCGGTCATTGTCCGTCTCGGCCGCGACAAGGGACCAGAAGCGACGGTTTTCGGTGATCATCGCCAAGAAGTGCTCTTTCGCGGCCTTTGCGCGGGTGGCGTCCGGGGTCTGGTTCACAGCACCTTCCAGCATGGCGAAGGCGTCGAGGAACTGCCCGAACGAGGCATCGAAGCTGTAGTCGGAGGGATCAGGTTGCGCCACCTTGAGGGTCTCACGCGAAGCGATGACGCGGTCGATGCTGGCAGCGGGGTCATAGGCAAGAATGGTGTTTGCCACGCCTGACATGACATGTGTGTAGGCGGTCAACCATGCCGCATCGGCGGCGTCAAAGCGGATGGTCAGGGGTGGGGCTGCGGGATCAGGGTCCTGCCATTGCCAGCCCAGAAGCTGGGGGCCAAGGATGGCCAAGGCATCTTCCTCAGCCTCACGTGCGCCGTTCAGGTTCACGTCGAACCAGAGGTCGGCGAAGGTCAGCTCCATCCCGAACTCTTCACCTGCGGGCAGGGTGGCAAGGGCTGCGCGGGCGGCGGTCATGTCGGCGTCGATGTCGGTGAAAAGCTGGGTGATGAGCGCGCCCTGGAAGGGCTCCGGTGCCGGGTTCGGCGGAACCGGCAGGCGCAGGAAGGGCAGGCCCAACGTGTCACCGGCGTTGCCCGCGACCTGATCGGCCGCGGTGCGCCACTGCAGTTGCAGCGCGCGTTCGACGGCACCGAGGAAATGGAGGCCACCGATGGCGAAGATATCCTCAAGCGCGGGTTCCGGCTGCGCTTTCAGCCGGGCCAGTGTCGGGGCGATGCCATTCGCGCCAATCTCGGCCGACAGGGTCTGGGCAGCGGCCTGGGTGGCGAGGGCCAGCAGGGCGACAAGGGCGGCTTTCATCAAGGGGGGGCCTTTCGGAGGGGTCTAGAATGCAGAATGCGCAGCCGGGGGCTGCGCATTCAAGGCTGGAAAGCCAGACTGTCTTTAGGCGAGCGAGCCGTCAATGGCGCGGCAGGCGGTCAGAAGGCCCTTCACTGCGTCGATGGATTTGTCGAGCATGGCCTTCTCAGTTGCGTCAAGTTTGACCTCAACGACACGCTCAACGCCACCCGCGCCGATGATGACCGGAACGCCGACATAGATGCCGTCAAGACCGTAGGGGCCTTTGACAAAGGCGGCGCAGGGCAGCAGGCGCTTTTGGTCCTTGAGGAACGCCTCAGCCATCTCGATGGCGCTGGTGGCGGGGGCGTAGAAGGCCGAGCCGGTTTTCAGAAGGCCGACAATCTCGGCGCCGCCGTCACGGGTGCGCTGGACGATGGCGTCGAGTTTTTCCTGCGTGGTCCAGCCCATCGCCACCAGGTCCGGCAGCGGGATGCCGCCAACGGTGGAGTAGCGGACCGACGGCACCATCGTGTCGCCATGGCCGCCAAGGACGAAGGCGGTAACGTCCTTCATCGAGACGTTGAATTCAAGGCTGAGGAAGTGGCGGAAGCGGGCCGAGTCGAGGACCCCCGCCATGCCGACGACCTTGTGGTGCGGCAGGCCGGAGAATTCGCGCAGCGCCCAGACCATCGCGTCCAAGGGGTTGGTGATGCAGATCACGAAAGCATCGGGGCAGTGCGCCTTGATGCCTTCGCCGACGGCTTTCATCACCTTGAGGTTGATGCCCAGAAGGTCATCGCGGCTCATCCCTGGTTTGCGGGGAACGCCGGCGGTGACGATGCAGACATCAGCGCCCGCAAGATCAGCGTAGGAGTTGGTGCCGGTCATCGTGGCGTCAAAGCCTTCGGACGGCCCGGACTGCGCGATATCCAGCGCCTTGCCCTGGGGGGTGCCTTCGGCAATGTCGAAAAGGATCACATCGCCCAGTTCCTTGAGCGCAACGAGATGCGCAAGCGTGCCGCCGATCTGACCGGCGCCGATGAGGGCGATCTTGGGTCTGGGCATGGAAGCCTCCTGTTGGACTATTCGGGGGGAGGGGTAGCCCTTAAACCGACGTCTGTCCAGTCTTGGAGTGGCTTCGGTATGCAATTGTATGCAGAAAATCCGCGCTTTCGGGGGCTCGTGTTTGGCGTTAGCGGTAACCGAAGCGGAGGGCGTGATGGAAGCGGCAGGATACTGGATTGCGGCGGTCGTTGCGGCGGCGCTGGTGGGGATGGGCAAGGGCGGCGTGCCGGTGGTGGGCATGCTGGGCGTGCCAGTGATGGCGCTGGTGATGTCGCCGGTCATGGCGGCGGGGCTTTTGCTGCCGGTCTATGTGGTGTCCGACATTTTCGGGCTTTACGCCTATCGCCATGCCTTTGACCGCCGGGTGCTGGCGATCCTGTTGCCGGGGGCGGTGGTGGGCGTGGGCGTTGGCTGGGCTACGGCAAGCGTGGTGCCAGAGGCTGCGGTGACGCTGCTGGTGGGGGCGATCGGGGTGGTCTTCGCGCTGAACCTGTTGATCCGACGGCCCGTGGTGGCGGACCCGAAGCGGCCGGAGGTTGCGCCTGGGTTGTTCTGGGGGGCGCTGACCGGGTTCACAAGTTTCGTCAGCCACGCAGGTGCGCCGCCCTATCAGGTCTATACCCTGCCCCTGGGGCTGACGAAGGCGGTTTTTGCGGGGACGTCGACCATCGCCTTTGCCGTCATCAATGCGGTGAAGCTGGTGCCCTATTATGCGCTGGGGCAGTTGAACGCGGGCAATCTGAAGGTGGCAGCAGTGCTGGCGGTGCCGGCGGCGATTGCGGTCTTCGCAGGGGTGCGGCTGGTGCAGTGGATGCCCGAGCGGTTGTTCTTCCGGGTGGTGACTTGGGCGCTGCTGCTGATTTCGGTCAAGCTGGTGTGGGACGGGGTTGCGGGGCTGGTCTGACCCGAAACCTGCGGAATCGCCCTTGGTGGGGCTGTGCGGTGGGGCAGGCGGTGGTAGGCTTTGCGACGGGCCGCCCACCCTCTCCCTTCCCCATGCGGGGGAAGGAAGCGCATGGTGCCAGGGCGGCTTGAAGCGGAAAGGTGCGCGATGCTTCTGGATGATGACAGGCTTTACACGGCGCTGCTGGAGCGGGATGCGGCCATGGCCGGTGTGGCCTTGGTCTGCGTCACCTCAACCGGGATCTTCTGCCGGCTGACCTGCCCGGCCCGGAAGCCGAAGCGCGAGAATTGCCGGTTCGAACCCTCGGTCGAGGCGTGCGTGGCTGCAGGGTTCCGGGCCTGCAAGCGCTGCAATCCAGGCGGATGGCAGGCCGATCGTCAGATCTTTTCGCCCTTGGCAGGCAGCGGGTCGGCCATCGCCTCAAACCCCTGACCTGAGGCCATCATGCACATCTGCCCATCGGCCAAGGTGATGGTGATCGTCCAGGTGCCGGTGGTGTCCGAGGCATAAAGCTCCATCACCGCATCGGTGCCGGCGATACCCATGGCGCGGCGGGTTTCGCCGTAGCGGTCGGCAAGATGGGTGGTCACCTCGTCACGCGAGGCGCATTGGGCCTGGGCGTGGGCGATCTGGGTGGCAAGGATCACCGCGCCGAAGCCAAGCGAGAGCGCAAAGAGTTTTCTGGTCAGAGAAGGGTTCATGGGGCGTGCCTTTCCGTGTCTGGACCCGTGTCAGAATGGGCCAAGGCTGCCGGGCGGGGGCTGCGTTTGGGTTAACGGGCCGGGCGGGGGGCGGCAGATCGGGCCTTTTGCTGCGGCGCGGCAAGATTGGGCTTGCGGTTTATGTCCTAACCGTGCTTTCAAGCGCAAGAATATTACCCGGAGGTGAGTCGTGTCCCGTCCTGTCCGTTCGGTCCTGTATATCCCCGCGTCCAAGGAACGGGCGCTGGAGAAGGCGCGCGATCTGCCGACGGATGCGATCATCTTTGACCTTGAGGATGCGGTGTCGCCCGAAGAGAAGGATCGCGCCCGTGACCTTCTGGCCGAGGAGTTGCGGCTGCAGGACTTTGGCGCGCGGCTGCGGATCGTGCGGGTGAACGGGCTTGATACCCCTTGGGGTGCTGCGGACCTTGAGGTCTTCGGTGGCCATCCGGGGGTGGAAGTGCTGCTGGTCCCCAAGGTGAACGCGCCCGCCGATCTGGATGCGGTGGCGGCGCTCACGCCCAAGCCGATCTGGGCCATGCTGGAAACCGCCCAAGGCTGCCTGAACGCCGCTGTCATCGCAGCGCATCCCCGGCTGGAAGGCATGGTGATGGGCACCAATGACCTGGCCAAGGAACTTGGCGCGCGCTTCCGGGCTGACCGGTTGCCGCTGATGGCCGGGCTGGGCGCTTGCCTGCTGGCGGCGCGGGCGGCGGGGAAAGTGATCGTGGACGGGGTCTACAACGCCTTCAAGGACGACGCTGGCCTGCGCACGGAATGTGAGCAGGGCCGCGACATGGGCTTTGATGGCAAGACCCTGATCCACCCCGCGCAACTTGCCATTGCCAATGAGGTCTTTGCGCCAAGTGACGAGGAAGTCACCCTTGCCCGCCGGATGATCGAAGCCTACCGCGCCGCCCGTGCCGAAGGGCAGGGCGTGGCGGTGATGGACGGCCGGATCGTTGAAAATATGCATGTAGCAAATGCCGCCACCATCCTTGCCAAGGCCGAGGCGATTGCAGCGCTGGCCGTTTGACGGCAGGGTGGCCACCGAAACATCTGGAGGCGGCAATGACGTGGATCGTGGTGGGACTGGCCCTGTGGTGGGGCGCGCATCTGTTCAAACGGCTGGCGCCCGCGCGCCGGGCCGCGATGGGGGATGCGGGCAAAGGGCTGGTCACGGTGGGCGTGCTGGCCGGGGTGGTGCTGATGGTGATCGGCTACCGCGGCAACACCTCACCTGACCTGTGGTATCCGCCCGCCTTTCTGACCCATGTGAACAACCTGCTGATGTTGCTGGCCTTTTACCTTTACGCTGCCAGCGGCATGAAGACCCGGATCACCGGCATCATCCGCCATCCGCAGCTGACGGCGGTCAAGACCTGGGCCGTGGCGCACCTTCTGGTGAATGGCGATCTGGCGAGTGTGGTGCTGTTCGGCGGCATCCTGGCCTGGGCGGTGGTTGAGGTGATCCTGATCAACCGGGCCGAGCCCCTGTGGACCAAGCCTGCGCCGGCACCGATGGGCAAGGAGATTGGCGCGGTTGTGGGGGCGGTGGTCGTGATGGGGCTGGTGGGGATGATCCACACCTGGCTGGGGGTGCGTCCTTGGGGCTGAGGGCGGAAGCGGGGGTTTCACACCCCCGCGCCCCCGTGGGATATTTTGGCAGAAAGGATGACAATTTTAGTAGAATTGTCAGGGTCTTGGTGAAGCTATGAAACTCTATCGGTTTTTGAGTGGCGATGACACGCAGGCGTTCTGTCACAAGGTGACGGCGGCGTTGAACAAGGGGTGGGAATTGCACGGGTCGCCCAGCTATGCCTTTGACGCGGCCAATGGGGTGATGCGCTGTGGGCAGGCGGTGGTGAAAGAGGTTCACGGCGATTATTCCCCTGACCTGAAGCTGGGCGAGCAATGAAGACCAATCCGGGCCGGTTCTTTGAGGATTACCGCGTGGGTGAGGTGATCATCCACGCCGTGCCGCGGACAGTGGGGCAGGGGGAGCGGGCGCTGTACCATGCGCTTTATCCGGCGCGGGGGGCGGTGCATTCCTCGGACGAATTTGCGCGGAGTGTAGGGCTGGCGGCGTCGCCTTTAGATGACCTGATCGCGTTCCACACGGTCTTTGGCAAGACGGTGCCGGATATCAGCCTGAACGCGGTGGCAAACCTTGGCTATGCTGAGGGACGCTGGCTGGCACCGGTCTGGGCGGGCGATACGCTGAGGTCAGAGTCTGAGGTGATCGGGCTGAAGGAAACCTCCTCGGGCGCGACGGGGGTGGTCTGGGTGCGAACGCGCGGGCTGAACCAGCACGGAACGGTGGTGCTGGAATTCGTGCGCTGGGTGATGGTGAAGAAGCGGCGGCGTGAGGTGGTGGTGGAGACCGTGGTGCCAACGCTTGCGGCTGCGGTCGATCCGGGCGCGCTGGTGGTGCCGGAGGGGTTGGATTTCACGGCTTATGACTTCGCGCTGGCCGGGGAACGGCATCGTTGGGGCGACTATATCCCGGGCGAAGTGATCGACCACGTCGATGCTGTGACCGTCGAAGAGGCGGAGCATATGCTGGCCACGCGCCTGTGGCAGAACACCTCGAAGGTGCATTTCGACGTCAGCCAGCGTGAGGACGGGCGGCGGCTGATCTATGGCGGGCATGTGATCAGCCTGGCCCGGGCCTTGAGTTTCAACGGCTTGGCCAATGCGCAGTTCCTGGTGGGCCTGAACGCGGGCGCCCATGCCAACCCCTGCTTCGCCGGGGATACGGTGCGCGCCTGGACCGAGGTGCTGGACCGGGCCGAAACAGCGGCACCGGGGGTGGGCGCGCTGCGCCTGCGGCTGGTGGCGACCAAGGGTTCTGCGGGGCAACTGCGCGGGGCGGATGGCAAATACCTGCCCGAGGTACTGCTGGACCTGGATTACTGGGCGCTGATTCCGCGCTGAGTCCTGCGGTGCAGCAATCTTGTGATCACGGGCTGAAAATTCGTGATCACAAAGCCTAAAAACTTGCGCAGATAGCGGAAACATTGCGCAGGTGCGGCATTCAAGTGCGTGACACTGGCGAAATCCGCGTTATTCAGAAGGCAACGACAGCCTGACGCTGACCCCAGCGCCGCCAGACGTGAGGACCGACCATGGCCGATGCCAAGCGGACGCCGCAGACCATCAACCGCCCCCTTTCGCCGCATCTGCAGATCTACCGGCCGCAGATGACCTCCATCTCTTCGATCCTGACGCGGATCACGGGGAATGGGGTCATCGTGGCGGTGGCGCTGGCGGTGTGGTGGCTGTTGGCGGCGGCGACGTCAGATGACTATTTCGCGGTGGCCAATGCGGTGGTGACGAGCTGGTTCGGGGACCTTGTGTTCACCGCAGCACTTTGGGCGATCTGGTATCACTTTCTGGCCGGGCTGCGGCACCTTTACTACGACTCGGGTCGCGGGCTTGAGGTTGCCACGGCGGAAAAGCTGGGCTGGGCCTGCATCATCGGATCGGTCGTTCTGACCGTGATCACCATTCTTCTGGTTCAGTGAGGGTACCATGCGCTATCTGACAGCCCGCAAACGTGCCGAGGGCCGGGGTGCCGCTCATCATGGGGCAGAGCATCACTGGGCAATGACAGTCTCCTCGGTGGGCCTGGCTTTCCTTTTGCCGGTCTGGCTTTACATCTTTGGCAGCACCCTTGGCGCGCCGCGTGAAGTGGTGCTGGACACCTTTGCCCGGCCTTTCCCGGCGATCGTGACCGCGCTGATCCTGGTGGTCGGCATGCGGCATTTCGCGATGGGGGCAACGACGATGCTTGAGGATTACAGCAAGGGCACGACGCGCAAGATGCTGGTCATCGGCGCGGGTGCGCTAGCCACCGTTATTGCGGCAACGGGCCTGTTCGCGCTGGCCAAGATCGCGCTTTGAAGGACGAATGATGACTGCCTATCCGTATGAAGTGCATGACTATGACGTGGTTGTTGTCGGTGCCGGGGGCGCGGGCCTGCGTGCTACGCTGGGCATGGCCGAACAGGGCCTGCGCACGGCCTGTGTGACCAAGGTCTTCCCGACGCGCAGCCATACCGTGGCGGCGCAAGGCGGTATCGCGGCGAGCCTTGGCAACATGGGCCCCGACAGCTGGCAGTGGCATATGTACGACACCGTCAAGGGGTCGGACTGGCTGGGCGATACGGATGCGATGGAGTACCTCGCCCGTGAGGCTCCGAAAGCGGTCTATGAGCTGGAGCATTACGGCGTGCCGTTTTCCCGCACCGAAGAGGGCAAGATCTACCAGCGCCCCTTTGGCGGGCATACGACCGAGTTTGGCGAAGGCCCCCCGGTACAGCGCACCTGCGCGGCGGCTGACCGGACGGGCCATGCGATCCTGCACACGCTTTACGGCCAAAGCCTGAAGAACAACGCGGAATTCTACATCGAATACTTCGCGCTGGATCTGGTCATCACCGATGGCCGCTGCACCGGCGTGGTGGCGTGGAAGCTGGACGACGGCACCATGCATGTCTTCAACGCCAAGATGGTGGTCTTGGCGACGGGCGGCTATGGCCGCGCCTATTTTTCTGCGACCTCTGCCCATACCTGCACTGGTGACGGTGGCGGGATGGTCGCCCGCGCCGGCCTGCCTTTGCAGGACATGGAGTTCGTGCAGTTTCACCCAACCGGCATCTATGGCTCGGGTTGCCTGATCACCGAAGGCGCGCGGGGCGAGGGCGGGTATCTGACAAACTCTGCCGGAGAGCGGTTCATGGAGCGGTATGCGCCCCATTACAAGGATCTGGCCCCCCGCGACTATGTTTCCCGCTGCATGACGCTGGAAATTCGCGAAGGCCGGGGCGTGGGCGCGAATGCGGACCACATCCACCTGAACCTGTCGCACTTGCCCAAGGAAACGCTTGAGCTTCGCCTGCCGGGCATCACCGAAAGCGCGCGTATCTTCGCGGGCGTGGACCTGTTGAAGGAACCGATCCCGGTTCTGCCGACGGTGCACTACAACATGGGCGGTATCCCCACGAACTACTGGGGTGAGGTGCTGAACCCGACGCATGACAACCCCGACGCCATCTTCCCCGGCCTGATGGCCGTGGGTGAAGCAGGCTGCGCATCGGTACATGGCGCGAACCGGCTGGGGTCGAACAGTCTGATCGATTTGGTCGTCTTCGGCCGCGCCGCCGCGATCCGCGCCGGTGAAGTGGTGGACCGGAAGGCCTCGCTCGCGCCTGTGAACACGGCTGAGGTTGACCGGGCGCTGTCGCGCTTTGACACGATGCGCCATGCCAAGGGTGCGGTGCCGACGGCGGAACTGCGGCTGGAAATGCAGCGCACCATGCAGGCGGATGCGGCGGTCTTCCGGGCTGAGGAGACGCTGGCGGCGGGCGAGAAGAAGATGACGGCGATTGCCGCGAAGATGGATGACCTGCACGTCACCGACCGGTCGCTGATCTGGAACAGCGACCTGATGGAAACGCTGGAGCTTGGCAACCTGATGCCGAACGCGCTGGCCACGATCTACGGCGCGCATGCCCGCACCGAAAGCCGTGGCGCGCATGCGCATGAGGACCACCCGACGCGGGATGATGCGCAGTGGCGCAAACACTCCCTTGCCTGGGTAGACGGGGCAAAGGTTCGGCTGGACTATCGCCCCGTCCACAAGGACCCGCTGACGACCGAGGCCGAGGGTGGCATCGCGCTGAAGAAGATCGCGCCGGCGGAAAGGAAGTTTTGATGTACGCCGCGCGGGCGCTTGCCACCTTTGTGGCCTTGGTCGCTTTGGGCGCCTGTGTCTCGACGAGCATGACACCAGGCGAAGCCGAGCAGGTGACGAAGGCCTGTCGGTCCGAGGTAGGTGCTGACGGAACATATCAGATCCGGATGGTCAGCGGCGTTCCTGAAGCCTGGCCCATCGTTGGTGCGTACGGTTTGAAGGACGGTACAGAGGCTGGAGCTGCCGCGTTGAATGCCTGCATAAAGCGGAAGGCGTCATCGTCCGGGGCTGTAGCGACGAACGCGTCACAGCCATTGGGTAGCTGCAAGAAGAGCGGCAGCCCGCTGCAGGGAGGATCAGGCTATTGCTGACACGCATTTACCTGGCAGCGCTTGCTTCCGTCGTCGGGCTTGCCGCCTGCGACCCGGGTGAGCTTGCCGACAAGGCGGTACGTCGGACGGCAGCGTCGGTGGTGTTTCCCGTGGTGAACCTCGACATGCCCGCAGGCCCGGCACAGGCCGCGACGGATTGCATCCTGACCGCGGCCAGCGCGGATGAGGCGCGGCTTCTGGCGCGGGATGTGGGGGTTGAAGCGGGAACCTCGACCAAGGCCACAATCCGTGACATTGCACTGCGCCCGGGCACGCAAGCCTGCTTTGCCGCAGCAGGCGTGCCACCGTTGGGCCCCAGCCTTTGAAACCATCACTTTTTGAAAGGTACTGAACCGATGACACTGCCCCCCCTGTTCTTAAGCGTGGCCGCCGCTGGCAGCCTTTTGGTGTTGGCAGGCTGTGTCAGTGGCGGATCAAGCCAAACGGCGATCGTGGACAAATACTCGACCGCTTGCATCTTCGAGACGAATGCCAAGGGGTCCTATGTGTACAGCAGCGGCGACAACGAGGTGAAGGCGGGCGGTGGCGGCACAGCGGGTGATGCCGCCGCGATCAACGCCTGCATCCGGCGCAAGGCAGCCGAAGCGGGCACGCCGCTGGTGGCCAGCGCACCAGGCCAGACCACCGAGATTGAAGTCGTCGGTGGCTCGGTCACGGAAACCTTTACCTATGGGCAACCCCCTGCTGCGGCCACCTTACCGGCAAGCAGCATGCCCAAACCGGAAAACTGCCGCGTCCGGAACGTCATGTCCGGCGGGTCGGGCTACCATCAGTGCGTCAGATGACACATGCCGTCTGCCCCAGCAACCGGACCGTGCAGCAGGCCCATGCGCCTGCTCTAAGGCCGTTGCTCTGCGGTTGTGGAAGCGTGGTGAAGACAGGCCTGCCAGGGGTCGGCCGATGACCCAGACTGGCGTTCCCTCGGGCGAGTTTCGGGTCGCGTTGGCCTTTTTCGGGATCACCCGGTCCTTGAAGCTGACCATCGGGTCGATCCGCGAAAACCTGGTCGCGCCGGCGCGCGAATTGGCAGCAGACGTGCGGCTGTTCGGGCATTTCTACGATCAGGACAAGATCGACAATGTCCGGTCCGAGGAAACAGGCGCGCTTGACCCCGAGGAATACCGGCTGCTGCAGCTTGACGGCGTTGAACGCGAGCCGCCCGACGTCTGCTTGGCACAATATGACCTTCCGGCGCTGCAGGCGAATGGTGACCCGTGGGGTGACGGTTTTGTTTCGTTGCGCAACCTTGTGCACCAACTGCATTCGCTGCGCCGCGTGACCGAAATGGCGCTGGCCTGGCGCCCGGATCTGGTGATCTTTGCCCGGCCTGATCTTTACTATCACGACACGGTTGCCCCTGACCTGACAGAGCTGGCCGACATCGACATCCCATGCGTCGTCGTCCCCGATTGGAGCCAGTGGAGCGGCTACAATGATCGTTTCGCCATGGCCAAGGGCGAGACTGCGATCCGCGCCTACGGGATGCGGATTGACCGGCTGGGCGACTACTGTCGCCAAGGCAATCGCCCCCATTCGGAGCGGTTTCTGAAGCATGCCCTGGGCCGGATCCCGGTTGCGGGCATTCCGCTGCGGGCCTCTCGGGTGCGGTCGAACGGCCTGGTGGTGGTCGAGGATTTTACGCCCGGGCGTGGAAAGGCCAGCACGCGGGAACACGTGCCGTTCGAGACATTCGTTCGGTCACTGGGCGCGCCTGAAATGGCGCAGCATCAGGGTGCGCAGCAATGACCCGTCATCCCCAAACCGTTTCGCGCTGGCCCTTGGCCCTTGTGCTATTGCTGGCCGCCTGTGGCCCGATGACCCTGGCCGAAGCCGAACGCCAATGCTTTGAACGCGCGCGCCTGGCCCAGCAGCCCCGGGGCGAAGTGGCGGTTGGCGTCGGCTCGGGCGGGCGGACGGCGGCTGCGCTGGAGCTGAACATAAGTTCCGACTACCTTCTCGGTCGCGATCCGGCGGCCGTTTACGAGACTTGCGTTGTCTCAAAATCCGGCGAGCCGCCGTCGCGGCCGCTTTATGCACGACCCGACTGGAAAGGCTGACACCATGGTTCAGTTCACGCTGCCCAAGAATTCGAAAGTCCGCACCGGCAAAACCTGGCCCAAGCCGGAGGGCAAGAATGTCCGCAAGTTCCAGGTCTACCGGTGGATCCCGGATGACGCCGAGAACCCGCGCGTCGACACCTATTTCGTCGACATGGACACCTGCGGCCCGATGGTTCTGGATGCCCTCATCAAGATCAAGACCGAGATTGACCCCACCCTGACCTTCCGCCGGTCCTGCCGCGAAGGCATCTGCGGGTCCTGCGCGATGAACATCGACGGGATCAACACCTTGGCCTGCATCTACGGCCTGGATGAGGTGAAGGGCGATATCAAGATCTACCCCTTGCCCCACATGCCGGTGATCAAGGACCTGATCCCCGACCTGACCCACTTCTACGCCCAGCACGCCAGCATAATGCCCTGGCTGGAGACGAAGACCAACCGCCCGGCCAAGGAATGGCGCCAGTCGATCGAGGATCGGTCCAAGCTGGACGGGCTTTATGAATGCGTGATGTGTGCCTCATGCTCCACCGCCTGCCCAAGCTATTGGTGGAACTCTGACCGCTTCCTCGGGCCCGCCGCCCTTTTGCACGCCTACCGCTGGATCATCGACAGCCGGGATGAGGCGACGGGGGAGCGGCTGGACGCGCTGGAGGACCCCTTCAAGCTGTACCGCTGCCACACGATCATGAACTGCGCCAAGACCTGCCCGAAGGGCCTGAACCCGGCCAAGGCGATTGCCGAGATCAAGAAGATGATGGTCGAACGCGTGGTTTGACACGTGGCAATGGGGCCTCGTCACGGGGCCCCATTCGGGGTAGGCTTCCCGTGTGTCATACGGTCCCGCCATGTCGGGACCGAAAGGAGGAGCCCCGATGCTGCTGCAACTGGTTTACGCATCGCGGCCCTTCGGGTTTGATGCCAGTACGCTGACAAATATCCTGTTCGACGCCCGGCGCTGCAACACGCGGGACGGGATCACTGGCGCGCTGATTTGCCGGGATGACCTTTTCCTGCAGCTGCTGGAGGGGCCGGAGGAAGCGGTCGAGGCCGCCTATGCCCGCATCCGCGCGGATGACCGCCATATCGAGGTGCGCCCGCTGGCCCGCCGGAAGGTTGGCGATCACGAACGGATGTTTGGAGCTTGGGCCATGCGCGATGATCCTGCCGCCAGCTGGGTCTGGTCGCGCGAAGAGGTGGACGCGGGCGTTCCCGAAAGCTCCTCGGAGGACGAGGTGCTGGCGATGTTCCGCAAGCTGCCCGGTCTGGACGCGCCCGGCTGAGCCACGGCTTGATCTGCCGCGCAAAGGGCGCAAGTGTGGGGTCATGAAGCCCGCAACGCCCGATCACCCCGCCCCGCCCGATGCTGCTGTCCGCAAGGGCATTCGCCCGGTCATCTGCTATCCGGTCGAAGGGCTGCCCGCCCCCGACCTTGCCGCCTATCGCGCGGCGCGCGAGGGCTGGGAGATGGTGTCAGAAACCCTGGTCCCGCCGCGTGAGGCGCGGTGTTTTGAGGTGCCGGCGGGGCATTTCTTCCGCATCGTCAGCGTGGAAGGGCCGCAGGTTGGCGACCTCAACCTCTTTGCGGCGGGTGACATGGGGGAGCGATTCTTTTCCGGCAAGACCCGCGCGCTGCATGGCACGCATCTTTCCACCGGGGACCGGATGTGGTCCTGCCTGCCGCATCTGCGCCCGATGGCAACGGTGACCGAGGATACGCTGGACTGGTACGGCTTTGACGCTTTCGGTGGGTCGGTGCATGACGTGATCGGCACGCGTTGCGACCCCTATACCCATGCGCTTTTGTCCGGGGGTGACCAGTATCACCACTGCTGCCACAGCAACCTGACACGGGCGGTGTCGGGGTGGACGGGCCTGCCGCTGCACATGGCGGAGCTGCAGGTGCATGACGTGATGAACGTCTTCATGTGCACCGGCTTTACCCGCGACACGGGGCAATACTTCATGAAGGCCAGCCCGGTGCGGCCCGGCGACCATATTGAATTCATGGCAGAAATTGATCTTCTGGGCGCCTTGTCGGCCTGCCCGGGGGGCGATTGTTCGGCGGAACATTCGTCAGATGTGTCGGTCTGCCATCCGCTGCTGGTGCAGGTGTTCCGGCCAGTCGCGCCGCCGGTTGGCTGGCAGTCACCGGGGCCAAACCCCTATGACCGCAGCCACGGTCAGGAGTAACGCTCCACCGTCGCGGCCTGCGCGTCGTCATAGCGGTCTCCCCAGGCCCAGCCGATGGGGAGAAGGCGGTCAATCGCGGCCCGGTCGTCGTCGGTCAGGTCGATTTCGGGCGCTTGCAGCCAGTCATGCAAGTGCGCGGCAGTTCTTGTGCCGGGGATTGGCAGGATGTGGGGCCCCCGGTCCAGAAGCCAGGCGAGGGCAAGCGCCGCCGGAGTGACGCCCCGGCTTTTGGCATGGTCGTGGAACGCCTGCAGCCGGGCGCGGTTCTGCGGCCAGTTTTCCGGATGAAACCGCGGGATGCGTGTGCGGAATTCAGCGGGTGCGAAACTGGCAGGATCGGCCATCGGCGTGCCGAAGACGCCCCGGGCCAAGGGGGAGAAGGGTATGAAGGCCACCCCAAGGGCATGGCAGCGCTGGATCAGGCCAAGCTCGGGCTGCCGTGTCCAAAGCGAGTATTCGTTCTGCACCGCCATTACCGGATGCACGGCATGGCACCGCTCCAGCGTATAGGGCGCGATTTCGGACAGGCCGTAGCCCAGGATTTTTCCTTCCTGGATAAGGTGTTGCATGGTTCCGGCCAGATCCTCGGCCGGGATTTGCGGGTCATGGCGGTGGGCGTAGAACAGGGTGACATGGTCCACCCCCAGCCGCTTCAGCGACCCTTCAAGTTCGGCCCGCAGATGCTCCGGCCTGTTGTCGATGCGGCGGGCGGGGTCGTCGGTGAAGGCGGCCTTGGTGGCGATGTGGGGGCGGTGTTTGCGGGTGCGCAGCCACTGGCCCATGACGGTTTCGCTGACCCCTTTACCGTAGATATTCGCGGTGTCGAGGAGGGTGATCCCGGCCTCCCACGCTGCATCAAGGGTGGCAAGGCTGTCAGCCTCGGTCGTCGGGCCGAAGATGCCGCCAAAGGACAGGCAGCCCAAGCCAAGGGCGGAAACCTTTGGGCCGTGCTGGCCAAGTTTGCGGGTTCTCATGCGGTCACGTAGTGCAGGCCCTGGAACCGGGCGCGGAGGGCTTTGGTTCTGGGGGCGACGGTTTCGGGGGCGTTGGAGCGCAGGCCTTCGGCGATCAGCGCTGCAAGGGCGGGGGCGTCGGCAGGGGTGACGCCCCGCCGCACAAGTTCAGGCGTGCCGATGCGCAGGCCGTTGTTATCGTTCGGAACCTCGGGGATCGGCAGGCCGATGCCGCAGGCCAGTAACCCGGCCTTCCGCAGGGTCTTGGAGGCGGTTTGCCCGCCGCCAAACGCTGCCGCCTCTATTGCAAACTGGTGGGAAGTGGTGGCCCCCCGGTCTGCGGCGAAGACCGGCAGGCCAAGCTTTGAAAGCTCCGCCGCCAAGGCGCGGGCAAGGTCGACCATTGCCTTGGCATAGGCGGCCCCATGGTCGCGCCAGTCCAGCAAGGTCAGCGCCAGGGCTGCCGATTTTCCGGCGTCGAAGTTGGCGGTCAGGCCGGGGTAGGCGATGGCGTCCAGACGCTCGGCAATTTGCGCATCGTTGGTGACGATCAACCCACCAGCCGGGCCACCGAGGGATTTATAGGTGCTCATCGTCATCAGATGTGCGCCCTCAAGCAGGGGGTTGGCCCAGACGCCGCCTGCGATGATCCCGCATTGGTGGGCGGCGTCAAACAGGACCTTCGCGCCGACCTGATCGGCGATCTTGCGGACCTCGGCCACCGGATGAGGGAAGAGGTTCAGGCTGCCGCCGACGGTGATGATCTTCGGGCGCACCGCATGGGCAAGATCATGAAGCGCTGCAAGATCAAGGGTATAGCCGTCCGCGTCGATGGGCGCTGCATGGGTCGTCAGCCCATAGAGGCCAGCACAGCCAGCGGCGTGATGGGTGACATGGCCGCCGATACTGCCCGGCGGCGCGATGATGCTGTCACCGGGTTTGGCCAGCGCCATGAAGCCGTAAAGGTTCGCCAAAGCGCCGGAGCCGACCCGGATTTCGGCATAACGCGCGCTGAAAACCTCAGCCGCGAGTTCGGCGGTGATCACTTCGATCTCTTCAATCGCCTCCAGCCCCATCTCATACTTGTCGCCGGGAAAACCTAGGCTGGGGCGTGAGCCGAGACCACGCGCCAAGGCTGCCTCAGCCCGCGGGTTCATCACGTTGGTCGCGGGGTTGAGGTTGAAGCAATCCCGGTCGTGGATCTGCAGGTTTGCCTCGATCAGCGCTTCGATCCGGGCGGCAACGCGGGCTGACGGGGCCGTGGTCTCAACGGCGATGCGCTGGATCAGCGCTTCGCTGTCGGATGGCACCCAGGGGCGGGGGGAAAGGTGGGTCATGGCGGGCTCCTTCACCCGCCATGGATACAGAGGGGTGAAGGTTCCGCAAGGGCAGTTAGGGGTGCCCGACGTAGATCACGACCTTGCCGGTGGCGCGCCCGGTTTCGCTGAAATCCTGCGCCTTTGCTGTGTCGTTCAGCCCGTATTCGGCGGCGATCAGGGGGCGGACCTGGCCTAGGTCAACCATCTGGCCAAGGTCCTTCAGGATGGCCGCATTCGGGCCGATGAAGACGAAGCCGGAGCGTTTGCCCATCGCCTTCGCGCGATCCTCGGACGGTTTGTCGGTGATCGACACCAGCATGCCACCGGGCTTCAGCACGCCCCAAGATTTCTCTTGCACCTCGCCGCCGATGGTGTCGAAGACCACATCCATGTCCTTGGCAACGCTGGAGAAATCCTGTGCGTGGTAGTCGATCACCTCATCCGCGCCAAGGGATTTGGCCAGCGCGATCTTGCCCGCCGAGGCGGTGGTGGTGACATGCGCGCCCTTGGCCCGGGCCAGTTGCACGGCGATGGAGCCGACGCCACCCGCCCCGGCGTGGATCAGGACGCGCTGGCCGGCGGTCAGGTTGGCGGTTGTGAAGAGTGCTTCCCAAGCGGTGATGGAGACGAGGGGGAGGCTGGCCGCCTCGACATGGCTGATGGTTGTGGGCTTGGCCGCAAGCTCGCTTTCGCGGACGGCCACGTACTCGGCGTAGGCGCCGTTGCGGGCGATGTCGGGGCGGGAATAGACCGCGTCGCCGGGTTTGAACGTCGTGACAGCGCTGCCGATTTGTTCAACGATTCCGGATACATCCCAGCCCATGGTCAGGGGCATTGCGTAAGGGATCATCGCCTTGAGATAGCCCTTGCGGATCTTCCAATCCACCGGGTTGACGGATGTGGCGACGACGCGGATCAGCACGTCATCGGGGTTCAGGGTCGGGACGGGGGCGTCTTCAATCTTGATCTCGCTTGAGGCGCCATAGGCGTGGATGCGGGCAGCTTTCATGGGCTTTTCCAATCGGTTGGGTTAGCCTGCACCTATGCCCGCCCGCGCCCGGATGCCAGCCGCCACACGGAAGGGTGATCAGGCGAAGGCGGCTTCCAGCGCGATTTCAACCATCGCGCCAAAGCTGCGTTCGCGTTGGTCGGCGGGCAGCGCCTCACCGGTGGTGATGTGATCAGACACGGTCAGGACCGCCAAAGCGCGGGCTTTGTGGCGGGCGGCGACCATGTAAAGCTCCGCCGCCTCCATCTCAACCCCGAGGCAGCCGTGGCGGAGAAGCTGTTCGGACAGGTCCGGGCGTTCGTCGTAGAAGGTGTCAGAGGAGTAGATGCCGCCGACATGGACCGGCGTGCCTTTGGCGACAGCCGCCGTGTAAGCCTTTGACAGAAGGCCGAAATCGGCACAGGGGGCGAAGTTCAATTCCTTGAAGATCGTGCGCGAGGGGGAGCCGACGGTGGACGCGGTCTGCGCGAGGATCACGTCCCGCACCTTGACATGGGTTGGCAAAGCGCCGGTTGACCCGATGCGGATCAAGGTCTTGGCGCCATAGTCGCGGATCAGCTCATTGGCGTAGATCGACAGGGACGGCATTCCCATGCCCGAGCCATGGATGGTCACGCGGTGGCCGTTCCAGGTGCCGGTGTAGCCGAGCATACCCCGGACCTCATTCACCAGAACCGCGTCTTGCAGGAAGGTCTGGGCGGCCCAGCGTGCGCGGTAGGGGTCACCCGGCAGGAGGACGGTTTCGGCGATGTCGCCGGGCTTGGCACCGATGTGAAAGGTCATGCTGTCCCCCTGGGTTCGAAAGCCAAGGTTAACGCCTTGCTCTTCCTGGATTTTCCGCGTCTTGAAACCGTCTTCCTTGCGTCTTCCTTTGGTATAGACGCACGGCCACTCCACCTACCATTAAGGCGACGGTCGCAGGGGATGGCAAGGGGGCGTCAGTTGTCGGCCGGGACCATTTTCAACCCGCCCGCCGCATCGTCCCAAGTCAGATGGCTGGTGATGTCGACCGGGCTTTGCAGAAGATCGCCATCAATGGTGGCGACGAGGTGTTGCACGGGACCCGCGTCCCGGAGTGACCATTCCTTGACGATCAGGGTATGCTGGCCGGTGCCGACAAAGAGGCTGAGCTCACACCCGGTCCCGTCGGCGCAGAACATGGCAGGGCTGGTCGAACAGACAAGTTTGCTGCTGTCGAGGATATAGTCGGTCTGCCCGTCGCCGTTCAGATTGGCGGTACTTATCGCCTCAGGCGGGGTGGTGAGGGTTCCGCCGTGAATGCCGCAAGCTGTGGCGTGATAGTCCAGCAGGCCGATGAGCGCGGGGGGAGCATTGGGCGGAGGCTCCGCCTTGGCGGCGGCAAGGCAAAGGGGCAGGTTGGCCAGGGCCAAGATCAGCACGAGGCGCATGGGAGTGCTTTCCTTAACAGGCGTAGGAATGGGGTCAGTCTGGCAAAGGAGTGCAGACGGCGTCGAAATAGTCCTCTTGCCCGTCATAGGAAAACTGCGCGCCCGAGGTGCCGTCATCAGCGATCCAGAACATCCCGTCGAGCTTTGGGTGATCCTTCACATAGTAAAGGCGGATCGTGTCGGTGAAATAGCCCTGCCCAAGCGCGAAGGTCTGCGCCGGACCGCCTGCATTCGTTTCGGGGGTTTCCAGATAGAATGCATCGCCTTCTGTCCAGAAACGGGCGTTGATCTTCATGCCAACCGGGCAGGCCACCGGATCCCCGTCGCGCATCATGTCACAGGCGCTGAGAGTCAGCTGGCAATCCTGCCGGAAGGAGAAATCCTGCGCCATCGCGGGTGCGGCTGTCAGCGCGAGCAGCAGGGCGGCGCGGATCATTGCAGCTGCCATTCGCTGCCGGTCCAGAGGAAGCGGACCGTCTCACCCGACCGGTTCGGCGCGGTGAGGTAGGTGGTGCCGCCATCTGTTACCGTGTCCCAGCTGTGGAGGAGGAGCGAGCCTTGCACCCCGTCGATCAGGGTTTCCACAGCGCAGCCGCCGGTGCCACAAAAGGTGCCGTAGCTGTCGGCGCAGGCGAAACCGGCGGTGTCGAGGACCCAGTCAGGGGTGCCGTCGCCGTTCAGGTCGCGCTGGCTGACCGCCTCGGGCGAGACGGAGAAGCCTTCGCACATGGTGGAAGAGTCGGCGATGATCGCGGCGAATTCTGCGGGCCAGGCGGGTTCTTCCGCGGCGGCGGGCAGGGCGAAGAGGATGAGGAGGAGGGGGCGGAGCATTGGGGGGCCTTTCCTTGGTTTGGCCAAGGGGTAAGGCCGGGCGGGGCAACGGGAAAGGCAGGAAAACCGTAAGGTAGGGTTACTCAGCCGCGACGGGTGCGGGATCGGCGAGGGCGACAAGGTCCAGCATGATCTGGTTCAGCTGGAAATCCTTGGGCGTGTAGACGCGGGCCACGCCCATTGCTGTCAGGGTTTTGGCGTCGTCATCGGGGATGATGCCGCCGACGACCAGCGGGGTCTGGGAAAGGCCCGCATCCTGCAGAAGGTGCAGGGTTTCCCGGATCAGGGGCAGGTGGCTGCCCGACAGGATGGAAAGGCCGATGACGTCGGGTTTGCGTTCGATCGCGGCCTGCACGATTTCGGCGGGGGTCAGGCGGATGCCGTCATAAGTGATTTCCATCCCGCAGTCGCGGGCGCGAGTGGCGATCTGTTCGGCGCCGTTGGAGTGGCCGTCAAGGCCCGGTTTCCCGAGGAGGAGGCGGAGGGGGTGGCCCAGGTTCTTCGCGGCCTTGGCGACGGCGTCGCGGACAGGTTCCAGCCCTTCGGTGCGGTTGGAGGGGTTCTGGCTGACGCCCGTCGGGGCGCGGTATTCGCCGTAAAGTGCACGCATGGCGGCGCCCCATTCGCCGGTGGTAACCCCGGCCTTGGCGCATTGGATGGACGGCGGCATGATGTTTGCGCCGGTCTTTGCGGCATGGCGCAGGGCGGTCAGGGCTTGCGCGACATGGGTGGCGTCACGCTGGCTGCGCCACTGGGCAAGGCGGGCGCACTGATCGGCTTCGGCCTTGGGGTCGGACTGCATGATCAGGCCATCGCCGGTGGTGAGGGGCGAGGGTTCGGTTGTTGTGAAGCGGTTCACGCCGACAACGGTGGTCTGCCCGGATTCGATGCGGGCGATGCGGTCGGCGTTGGAGTCCACCAGTCGTGATTTCATGTAGGCGATGGCGGCAACAGCCCCGCCCATGGCATCGATATGGGCGAGTTCCTCGCGGGCCTGAGCTTTCAGGGCTTCGACCTTCGCCTCGATGGCGGGGTTGCCGTCGAAGAGATCATCGTATTCCAGAAGGTCGGTCTCATAGGCCAGGACCTGCTGCATTCGCAGCGACCATTGCTGGTCGAAGGGTCTTGGAAGGCCAAGCGCCTCATTCCAGGCGGGAAGCTGGACGGCCCGGGCGCGGGCGGATTTGGAGAGGGTCACGGCCAGCATCTCGATCAGGATGCGGGTGACGTTGTTTTCCGGCTGCTGTTCGGTGAGGCCGAGCGAGTTGACCTGCACCCCGTAACGGAAGCGGCGGAATTTGGGGTCGGTTATGCCGTAGCGGGATTCCAGGAGTTCGTCCCAGAGGGCAGTGAACGCGCGCATCTTGCAAAGCTCGGTCACGAAGCGGATGCCGGCATTGACAAAAAACGACATTCTGCCCGCCATTGCGGGGAAATCTGCGGGTGAAACTTTCACTTTCAGATCATCCAGCACCGCGCAGGCCGTGGCGAGGGCGAAGGCCAGTTCCTGTTCCGGCGTGGCCCCAGCCTCTTGCAGATGGTAGCTGCAGACGTTCATCGGGTTCCACTTGGGCAGGTGCTGGCCGGTGTAGGCCGCGACGTCGGTGATGAGGCGAAGCGAGGGTTCCGGCGGCAGGATATAGGTGCCGCGCGAGAGGTATTCCTTGATGATGTCGTTCTGGACGGTGCCTTGCAGGGCGGAGACATCCGCGCCCTGTTCTTCGGCGACGGCGATGTAGAGGGCGAGGAGCCACGGCGCGGTGGCGTTGATCGTCATCGAGGTGTTCATCTGTTCCAGCGGAATGTCCCGGAACAGAGCGCGCATGTCGCCGAGGTGGGCGACGGGGACGCCGACCTTGCCAACCTCACCGGCCGCGCGGGGATCATCGCTGTCATAGCCGGTCTGGGTGGGCAGGTCGAAGGCGACAGAAAGGCCGGTCTGCCCCTTGGAGAGGTTGGTGCGATAGAGCGCGTTCGAGGCGGCGGCGGTCGAATGGCCGGCGTAAGTGCGGAAGAGCCAGGGCTTCTCGGTGGGCATCGGCATCTCACGGTAATTTTGTTGCGTCAGGGGTGGGATACGCGACATTTCATGCCAGTGTCAATCGCTGCGCTGCGGCAATCGAAGCCGGGGGGCCAGCCCCCCGAAGCCCCCCGGGATACTTGGGCCAGAATGAAAGGCCTAAAAAATGAAAGAGATTGCCGCAGGAGAATGATCGGCTAGGGTTTGGCATGTTCGGCACAGTGGCGGTTCCGGTCTGGCTGTTGATCCTGATCCTTGGCTTTGCCGGGATCAGCTTTGCGACGCATTTCCTGTTCCCCTCTGTTCGCTGGTTCTTTCGTCGCAGGGCCGAAAGGGCAATGCAGCGGTTGAACGCGCGGCTGGATCGGAAGATCGACCTCTTCAAGCTGGCGCAGCGGTCAGACATGGTGGCGCGGCTGGCCTACGACCCGAAGGTAGTGGATGCCGCGATGGCCCATGCCGCCGAGACGGGGGTGCCCGGCGAAGTGGCCTTTGAAGAGGCCCGGCGTTATGCGCGGGAAATCGTGCCGGGGTTTTCGGCGACGCTCTACTTCGGGTTTGCCACCCGCGCGGCGAAGGGCTTGAGCCGGTTTCTCTACCGCGTGCGGGTTGGCAAGGTGGACAAGGAACTTGGCCATCTGGACCCCAAGGCCACGGTGGTCTTCGTGATGAACCACCGCAGCAACATCGACTATGTGCTCATCACCTGGCTGGTCGCGGATCGGGCGGCGCTGTCCTATGCCGTTGGCGAATGGGCGCGGGTCTGGCCCTTGAGCGCGATGATCCGGGCGATGGGGGCCTATTTCATCCGGCGGGGCAGCCGCAATGCGCTCTACCGCAAGGTTCTGGCGCGTTATGTCCAGATGGCGACGGAAGAAGGCACGACGCAGGCGATCTTTCCCGAAGGTGGGCTGAGCCTGGATGGCAAAGTGGGCCAGGCGAAGATGGGCCTGATCAGTTATATCGTCGAGGGGTTTGATCCGGCCGGGCGGGACGTGGTCTTTGTGCCGGTGGGCCTGGCCTATGACCGGGTGCTGGAGGACCGCGTGCTGGTGGAAGCGGCAGCCAGCGAGACGCGGCGTTTTCGCAATCGGCCGATCTGGGTGGCGTGGCAGACCGCGCGCTATCTATCGGCGCGGGCGGCAGGGCGGCGCAAGGGCTTTGGCACGGCGGCGGCAGGCTTTGGCGCGCCGGTCAGCCTGCGCACCCATCTGGCCGAAGGGGGCACGGTTGAGGGGCTTGGCGTCCGGCTGATGGCGGCGATTTCCGAGGTGGTGCCGGTGCTGCCCGTCCCACTGGTGGCGCGCGCGATGGGCGAGGGGGCGCCATCGCGGGTCGAGCTTCGGGGCCGGATGGAGGCGCTGATCGGGCGGCTGGCGGCGGCGGGGGCGGTCCTGAAGCTGCCGCCGCAGGGGCTGGATGTGGTGCTGGACGAGGGTCTGACCCCGCTGATCGCACGTGGGCTGGTGGCGGAAGACCCAGCGACGGGTGTGCTGCAGCCTGTGATGGCAGAGCGCCGGCTGCTGGCGTTTTACGCGGCCTCGATCCCCGATGTGTAAACCCCGCGCCCTGCGTGCTGCAACGCCGCAGACATAAAATTACAAAAACACCCAAGCTGACTATTGCAAAATTGCGTGATGCCCGGTTATCTGCGACGAAAGCGCGCTGATTCTGCGGCGCGGCATCAGGATGGAGGCTGGTTTGGCTTTGGACACGCACACCGCTTTGGCCGACGCGCCGACGAAAGATCTGTACGAACTTGGCGAGATGCCGCCCTTGGGCCATGTGCCCAAGCAGATGTACGCTTGGACGATCCGGCGCGAACGGCACGGGCCCCCGGAAACCGCGATGCAGCAAGAGGTCGTCGATACCTGGGCGATCGACAGCAATGAAGTGCTGATCATGGTGATGGCCGCAGGGGTCAATTACAACGGCGTCTGGGCGGCCTTGGGCGAACCGGTCAGCGTCTTTGATGGCCACAAGGCGCCTTATGCCGTCCTCGGCTCAGACGCGGCGGGGATCGTCTGGGCGGTGGGCGACAAGGTCAAGCGCTGGAAGGTCGGGGATGAGGTGGTCGTCCACTGCAACCAGGACGACGGCGATGATGAAGAGTGCAATGGCGGCGACCCGATGTTTTCCCCCAGCCAGCGGATCTGGGGTTACGAGACACAGGACGGCAGCTTTGCGCAGTTCGCGCGGGTCCAGTCGCAGCAACTGATGCCGCGGCCAAAACACCTGACCTGGGAGGAATCCGCCTGCTACACGCTGACGCTGGCCACTGCTTACCGTATGCTCTTCGGGCATGAACCGCATGACCTGAAGCCGGGGCAGAACGTTCTGGTCTGGGGCGCCTCGGGTGGTCTTGGGTCTTACGCGATCCAGCTGATCAACACGGCAGGGGCCAATGCGATTGGCGTCATCAGTGACGAATCGAAGCGCGACTTCGTGATGTCGCTGGGCGCGAAGGGCGTGATCAACCGCAATGACTTCAAGTGCTGGGGGCAGTTGCCGAAAGTGGGCAGTCCGGAATACGCGACCTGGTTTGCCGAGGCACGCAAGTTCGGCAAGGCGATCTGGGACATCACCGGCAAGGGTGTGAACGTCGACATGGTGTTCGAGCATCCAGGCGAGGCGACGTTCCCGGTGTCGTCGCTGGTGTGCAAGAAGGGCGGCATGGTGGTGATCTGTGCGGGGACGACCGGTTTCAACTGCACCTTCGACGTGCGCTACATGTGGATGCACCAAAAGCGCCTGCAGGGCAGCCACTTTGCGCACCTGAAGCAGGCGGCGGCGGCCAACAAGCTGATGGTGGAACGCAGGCTTGACCCCTGCATGTCCGAGGTGTTCCCTTGGGCTGAAATTCCCAAGGCGCATACGCTGATGTGGAAGAACCAGCACAAGCCCGGCAACATGGCGGTGCTGGTGCAAGCACCCAGAACGGGATTGCGCACCTTTGAAGACACGCTTGAGGCGAGTGTGAGTGCTTGACCCACAACCATTAATCTGTGGTTTACTCTGACGGGCGTATCTCTGCTGATGCAGGAAACCGGTGCCCTTCACCTTGGCTGCCCCCCACCGAGGGGGGCAAACACGGACAGAAGTCGCCGGGGCGGCTGCAGGTTGTTCGTCCCGAGGGGTTCATGCGCCACGACTGGATATTCGACATGCTGTCGGACCTGCACGACTATGCCTGCAGGAACGACTTGCCGGAATTGGCGCGCCAAGTGGAGGAAACCCTTGCCACCGCCCGCCGCGAGATTGGCGCTGACATTGACGTGGATGGGCCGGTGCCGCTTTTCATCCGACGCCGGGCGCATTAGCGGGCCTTACACCGGGCGCCGGGCGGCGATATGGTCGCCCGATGCAGATGCCCGCGCTGACTTTTTCCCATGACCAGGCCGACGCCTTTGACCGCTTGACCGCGGCGCTGGCCGGCCATGGCATTGACCTGGCCGAAGGGCAGACCTCGCCCATGGTCGAGGGGAAGGCGACCGTGCTGGCGGTGGTCGGCAAGGCGGGGTCTGGCAAGACGATGCTTTTGGCCGAGATGTACCGAAGCCTCAAGGCCGCCGGGCTGGACGTGGTCTCGGGCGATTATGAGGGGCGCAAACGGAAGGACCGCCGGACGCTGGCGATTCTGGCGCCGACGAACAAGGCGGCGTCCGTCCTGCGGTTGCGGGGGGTGCCGGCGACGACGATCCACCGGATCCTCTACACGCCGGTCTACGACCCGCAATACGAAAAGATCGCGGAGTGGCTGGCCGGAACCGGCCCGCGCCCGGTGGTTGAAGGGTTGACCGACGTGGCGCTGGACCGGGCGCATGCGTTTTACCAGACGGTGGCCAGCATTCCGGGGGCGTTGGCGGCTGCGGGGCTGAAGGGCAGCGATTTCATCAAGGGCTGGAAACGTCGGGAAGAGCCGTTGGATGTGGGCTTCGTCGATGAATCCTCGATGCTGGACGAACGCCAGCTGGACGATCTGCGCGAGATTTTTCCGGTGCTGGTGCTGTTCGGCGATCCCGCGCAGCTGGCCCCGGTGGGATCGTCGGGTGCGATGGTGTTCGACAAGCTGCCCGAAAGCCGCCGCCTGGTTCTAAGCCGCATCCACCGGCAGGCTGAGGATAACCCGATCCTGGACCTCGCCCATGCCTTGGGTGATGACCGGCTGGGGTTTGAAGAGTTTGAGGCGATGGTTCAGGCCAAGGCCCGCGACGACGATCGCGTGGTTTGGGCCGAGCGGGTGGAGGCGGGGCTGATGGCACGCTCCCCCGTCCTGGTCTGGCGCAACGCGACGCGGGTGCGGCTGATCCAGGCCTTCCGTAACGCCTATGGCGCGCCAGAGGATGCTCTTTTGCCCGGCGAGCCCTTGATCTGCGACGGGATCGAGCTGCCGTTGAAGCACCGCAAGAAACGGATCGACCTTGAGGCGCGGGGCCTGATCAAGGGGGCGCAGGTGATCTATCTGGGTGAGGGGAACCGCGAAGGCTTTGCCCGGCTGCATGTGGTGGGGGCGGAAGAGCCGCAGGTCTCAGCCGCCAGCATCATCAAGATCGAAAAGCCGGATGAGGAAGAGCCTTTCATCCCCCACGCCGCAAGGATGGGGGCGGCTTTCCTGCATGGGGCGGCGGTGACAATCCACAAGGCGCAAGGCTCGCAATGGGAGGACGTGCAGGTCTTCGCGCCTGACCTTTACGCCGCTGCGCAATCGGGGCGCAGTGAGGCGGGCGTGCCGTTGTGGAAGCGGCTGGCCTATGTGGCGATCACCCGGGCGCAGACGCGTCTGCATTGGGTGGTCAGGAACCGCCTCGCGCGGCCGCTGTCGCCTCTGTCGATTGACGACTTGAAGCGCGAGCCCGCGCCCCTGTCGCTGGGAGAGGCTTCCCCTTCCGATGCGGGCGATTTAGGGTAAGGCGCAAGTTATGGGAGAGGGTCCGATGGCCTTGGTATTCGTCCAGTTCCGCTGCACGCCCGGCACCACTTACGCGGTGGCCGATGCGATCTGGGACCGTGAAGTGGTCAGCGAGATGTATTCCACCAGCGGCGATTACGACCTGATCGCCAAGGTCTATATCCCGGATGACCAGGATACCGGGCATTACCTGTCGTCGAAGCTGTTCGACATTCCCGACATCCAGCGCACCCTGACCACGATGACGTTCAAGGCGTTCTGAACGCCTGCGTGGCCGGCCGCCGGGGGCGCTTCGCCCCCCGGACCCCCAGAGGATATTTGGGCAAATGTGAAAGGGCTTTTGGCTGGGTGTTACAGCCAGGCGCTGCGGTCGGTGCCGACGGCGCTGGCGATCGTGGCGTGGCCGTCGCGGGCGAGGAGGGTGTCGAGGCCTTTTGCGATGCGGGGGATGAGCGAGAGGCCCTCATAGACCATGGCCGTGTAAAGCTGCACGGCCGAGGCCCCGGCGCGGATCTTGGCGTAGGCCTGTTCAGGGGTGGAGATACCGCCGACGCCGATCAGGGGGAGCTTGCCTTCGGTCAGTTGCGAGAGCTGGGCAAGGGCGCGCGTGGATTTTTCGAACAACGGCGCGCCGGAAAGGCCGCCCTGTTGCCCTGCACTTGCAGATTTCAAACCTTGGCGATCGAGTGTGGTGTTGGTGGCGATGATGCCGGACAGGCCTGAGGTCAGCGCGACCTCAGCAATCTGGGCGAGGTCGTCAGGGGTCAAGTCGGGGGCGATTTTCAGGAAGATCGGGATCGGAGTGGGCAGCGCGGCGCGCGCTTCCATCACTCCGGCCAGAAGGGCGGCGAGGGCGGCTGGGCCTTGCAGGTCGCGCAGTTTTTCGGTGTTGGGGGAACTGACGTTCACCGTCGCGAAATCGACATGGGGGCCGCAGGTCGCAAGGACGCGGGCAAAATCGGCGGCGCGGTTGTCGCTGGTCTTGTTCGCGCCAAGGTTCAGGCCGACCGGCACGGCGGTGCGTTTGCGCGCGGCGAGGCGCTGCCCGATCGCTTCAGCGCCGTCGTTGTTGAAGCCGAAGCGGTTGATCGCGGCGCGATCCTCGGTCAGCCGGAAAAGCCGCGGTTTGGGGTTGCCGGGCTGGGGCAGCGGGGTGGCGGCGCCAACCTCCAGGAAGCCGAAACCGGCGCGGGACAGGGGGGCGATGACAGTGGCGTTCTTGTCATAGCCTGCCGCAAGGCCGACCGGGTTCAGAAGCGGCATCCCCGCGAGTGTGCAGGCCAGGCGCGACAAGGCGACGGGGCCGGGCAGGGGAGCAAGGCCGGTTTGCAGCGCGATCAGCGACAGAGCATGGGCGCGTTCGGGGTCGGTCTGGCGCAGAAGGGCCAGGGCGGCGCGTTCGACCAGGCTCACCAGACACCTTCGGGGAAGATGTGGCCGGTGGCGCCTAGGGGGAGGGATTTGTCCCAGACAACCTCGGCCAGCTGCAGCGGGCGGTAGAGGTGGGGGAAGAGCTGGCCACCGCGCGAGGGTTCCCATTTCAGATGCGGGCCAAGGCGATCCGCCTCGAACGCTACAAGCACCAGATCACTTTCGGTGGCGAACCATTTGGCGGCGGTTTCGGCAACCTGCGCGGCGGTGGAGAAGTGGATGTAGCCATCGGCAAGGTCGATGGGCGCGCCCAGCGTTTCACCGGCGGCGCGGAAGGCATCCCATTCAGGGCGGCGAAGGATCTTGTAGATCAACATGCCGCGCTTTTGCCCGCGCGGGGCGTCAAGGTCAATGGAGCAGCACTGTCACGCGCGCTTTGCAATTGTTCGCCAAGTCAGGACAATCCGCCTTTGACTCGCGCAGGCAGCAGAGTCACGGTGGCACCATCAACCAACACGGGAGCATTCGATGCGGAACCTTTTCCTTACCAGCGCGGGCTTGGCACTGATGACCGGTGCTGCGCAGGCGGATTACACGCTGCATGTCATCCACATCAACGACCTGCATAGCCGGATGGAGGCGGTGAATGCCTTCGACAGCACCTGTTCGGCCGAAGACGCGGCGGAGAACAAGTGCTTTGGCGGGATTGCCCGGGTGGCGACCAAGATCAACGAGCTGCGCGACAAGGTGACGGCCGAGGGCGGCAACGTGATCGTGCTGGACGCGGGCGACCAGTTCCAGGGGAGCCTCTTTTACACCACCTACAAGGGCGCGGCTGAGGCCGAGTTCATGGAAAAGATCGGCTTTGACGCGATGGCCGTGGGCAACCATGAATTCGACGATGGGCCGGAGGGGCTTGCGGCCTTCCTCGACAAGGTGAAGTTCCCGGTGATTTCGGGGAACACCGACGTCAGCCAGAACAACGTGCTGGCCGGGCGGGTGCAGAACCATGTGGTGCTCGAGGTCGGGGGCGAGAAGATCGGCATCATCTCGGCCCTGGCGACGGACACTGTGGACACCTCCAGCCCCGGGCCAACGGTGATTTTCCAGGATGAGATCGCCAGCCTGGGCGCGGATGTGGCGGAGTTGCAGGCGGCGGGGGTGACGAAGATCATCGCGCTGAACCATGTCGGCCTGCCGAAGGATCTGGAGATTGCGGCAGCGGTGCCGGGGATTGATGCGGTGGTGGGCGGGCATTCCCATACCCTGCTGTCGTCAAAGGACCCAAAGCGCGCGGGGCCGTATCCGACCTGGGTCGATGGGCAGAACGGCGCGCTGGTGCCGGTGGTGCAGGCCTATGCCTATTCGAAGTATGTGGGCCATCTGAAGCTGACCTTCGATGACGCGGGCGTGCTGAAGTTCGCGGAAGGCGACACGATCCTCTTGGATGCAAGCGTGATCCCCGACCCGGAGATCGAGGCGCGGGTCAAGGAATTGGGCGGGCCGATTGAAGAGCTGAAGAACAAGGTTGTGGCCGAGTCCACCGCCGATATCGACGGCAGCCGCGAGACTTGTCGGGCGGTGGAATGCCCGATGGGCAACCTGATCGCCGAGGCGATGCTGGACCGGGTGGCTGATCAAGGTGTCACGATTGCCATCCAGAACGGCGGTGGCGTGCGCGCCAGCATCGACACAGGGCCGGTGACGATGGGCGAGGTGCTGACGGTGCTGCCGTTCCAGAACACGCTGTCGACGTTCGAAGTGACGGGCGAAACCATCGTGGCCGCGCTGGAAAACGGGGTCAGCCAGGTTGAGGAAGGCGCCGGTCGCTTCCCGCAAGTGGCAGGGTTGAAGTACACGTTTGATCCGAAGGCCCCGGCCGGGGCCCGCGTCAGCGAGGTGATGGTGCTGATCGGCGGCGATGCCTGGGGGCCGATTGATCCGGCTGCGACCTACAAGGTGGTGTCGAACAACTATGTCCGGGGCGGCGGTGACGGCTACCGGATGTTTGTCGACGCGGCCAATGCCTATGACTTCGGCCCCGACCTTGCGGACGTGACGGCGGAGTATATGGCCAAGGTCGGCCCCTACACGCCGATGACGGATGGCCGGATCACGGTGAAGCCGTAATCGCATGCAGGGCGAGCGGGCGGCCTTCGTCGTCTTCGAAGAAGGCCATCCACTCCTCTGACCCATCAGGGTGGCGGTGGATCAAATGCGGGGCGCCGGTCATCACGGCGCCCCGTTCCTTTAGGCGCGCATGATCGGCGGCGATATCCGGGGTCGCGAGATAAAGGATATCCGCTTCATCCCGTGTGCCGGTTTCCTTCAGCATCAGCCGGGTGCCGCCAAGGTCGAAGAAGGCGAGGCCGGGGAAGGTGTAGACCTCAGGGATTGCCAGGGTGTCCCGCCAAAAGGCGCGGGCGCGGGGCAGGGATTCGACGCGGCGGGAGATTTGGGAAAGCTGGGGCATGGGCGGTCCCTGTGGGTGCGGACCGGTTCAGATTAGCGCAGATTGGCCTGCAGATCACTCACAGCGCTGCAGGGTCAGGGTCTGGCCCTTGTCGGTTACCGTCAGGCGGTCGGCGGGGTCGCGCAGGCCGGGGCTGGCGCTTTCCAGATCAAGGCCGATGCGGCGGGCGGAGGCTTGCATCGTCTCACCCGGGATCGGGCAGAGTACGTCAAGGACCACATCGATCCCGGCATCGGTGCCGGGGCGGTCAAAGCCGCAGGTTTCGCCCCCGTCGCCGTGGATGATGACGCTGCCTTCGGCGAAGTCCCAGGTTTCATCTGTCGCGCATGCGGCTTGGGTTTCGGCCCAGGTGCCGGTGACAAGCTTGTAAAGCGCCTCGGGGTTGGCCCCGGCGAGGGCTGGCAGGGGCAGGAGGGTCAGAAGAAAGGCTAGGCGCATGGGACGGCTCCGATCATTTGGCCAAGTATAGCAGAGCCTGCGGTACACCCAAGGCAGGAGGGCGCGACCTTGACTTGGTCTTTCCCGGCCTGTCGCCTATCTTCATCCTATGTGCGGCCGGTTTACCATCACCCATCCGAATGAGGCGCTGGCGGCGCTGTTTGATGCCGTGCCCGGCAATGACCTGCCGGTGGGGCCGAATTTCAACGTCTGCCCGACGAATACGGTGGCGGTTGTCACCTCCGACGGGGGGCAGCGGCGCTTGCGGGCGATGCGGTGGGGGTTCATCCCCGGCTGGTACAAGGCGCCGAACGATGGGCCGCTGATCATCAACGCGCGGTCGGACACGGTGGCGACCAAGCCCGCCTTCCGCGATGCCGTGCGGTCGCGGCGCTGCATCGTGCCGGCCAGCGGGTTCTATGAATGGAGCACGGGCGAGAAGGGCGAAAAGCTGCCGTGGTATTTCACCCGCGCCGATGGCCTGCCGATGGCTTTGGCCGCAATCTGGCAGCGCTGGCAGGATCAGGACACGGTTGCCATCGTCTCTACCGATGCGGGGCCGTCGATGGCGGGCCTGCACCACCGCGAGGCTGTGGTGCTGCAGCCTGCCGATTGGCCGCTGTGGCTGGGTGAGGCGGGGCATGGCGCGGCGGTCCTGATGAAGCCCCTGCCCGAGGGGGTGATGAGCCCGCCAGTCAGGGTATCGACCGCGGTGAATTCGAACCGCGCGGCGGGACCGGAGCTTATCGTGCCGCTGGCCGCCTGAGGGCGGTGTCACAAAGCGCGGTGCAGCTGTCATAGAAGTTGCAGACAGGGATAACCGGCGCGTTACACTGTGCTGGCAAGTCCATGACGCAACCACAGCGGAATGAGATCATGCCCCACATCACGCCCGACCTGCCGATCCTTGGTGCCGCCCTTGGGCACGCCGACCTTGCCGCCCATCGTGACTGGCTGCTTGAAGCGCCGCGCGATCTGGAGCTGCAGGCCTTTGTCGATGCCGAAGTGCTGGACGGCGATTGGTCCGGCCTTGCAGCCGAGACGGTGAAGCTTCTGGACGGGCATCAGGGGCGACTTGGCATCCACGGGCCATTCTGGGGCTTTACCATTGCGTCCTATGACCCGGAGGTCCGCAAGATCGTGGCGCGCCGGATGGATCAGGCGCTGGACGTCTGCGCAGCCGTGAACGGCACGCATGTGGTGATCCATTCGCCCTTCACCACCTGGGGCTACAACCACCGGGGGCTTTATCCCAAGGACGCTGCCCGGATGGTGGAGGCCGCGCGGGATACGCTGGCCGTTGCCCTTGCCCGGGCTGCCGACATGGGCGTGACCTTTGTGCTGGAAAACATCGAGGATGCGGAACCCGCCGACCGCGCCATGCTGTGCGAGGCCTTAGGCTGGCAGGCGCTGGCGCTGTCGGTCGACACCGGGCACGCCCATTACGCGCATGGCTCTACCGGTGGGCCGCCGGTCGACTTCTACATCCGCGCGGCGGGGGAGCGGCTGGGTCACGTCCATCTGCAGGACGCTGACGGCTTTGCCGACCGGCATTGGCAGATCGGTCACGGCACGATCCTTTGGCCCGGAGTTTTCAAGGCGATTGCGGAAACTGGCGCCAACCCGCGCCTGATCCTTGAACTGCGGGACAAGGCGGGGGTCATCCCATCGGCACGCTATCTCGCGGCGCTGGGGCTGGCGCAATGAAGTTCGTCGTCCTTTCGGACCTGCATCTTGGGCCGCCCGGCTCTGCCGTCAACGGGCTTGACCCGGCAGCCCGCCTTGCGGCGGCGGTCGAGTCGATCAACCGCGATCACGGCAATGCCGATTTCGTCGCCATCGCCGGGGACCTTGCCGATCTAGGCGAGGTCGCGGCTTATGAGGTGCTGCGCGATACCCTCGCCCCGCTGACCGTGCCCTGCCACATCACTCTGGGCAACCATGACGCGCCAGAAGCGTTTCTTTCCGTCTTTGGTGCTGGGCTCTCGGACCCGCAAGCGAAAGTGTCGCAGGCGATCGATCTGGACGGCTACCGGGTAATCCTGCTGGACACCACCACCCCCGGCACCCATGGCGGGGCGTTGTGCGAGGACCGGCGGGACTGGCTGGCCGCGCATCTGGATGAGGCTTTGGACCGCCCGGTGATCGTGGTCATGCACCACCATGCCAATGTGCTGTCGCTGCCGGTGGACGAGATTCCCTTGGCCGATGGCGCTGGGTTTGCCCGCCTGCTGAAGCGGCATCCGGATGTGCGGATGGTGATCTCTGGCCACGTCCATCTGACGACAAGCGGAGTCTGGCACGGGGTGCCGATGACCACGCTGGCGGGCAGCCATTATTCGGTCAACGCGCATCTGCCGGGCATGGCGGGTGAACAGTTGCGGCTTGAGGGTCCGGCGCAGATGGCTGTGGTTCTGGCCGACGCCGACGGGGTGACGGTCCATTTTCAGGACTACCTGCCCCGGCATGTAGAACTTGCGGCGGGCCTTTTCCCCGAGGGGTAAGGCCCGAGAAAACAGGTGCCCGGCGCGCAAAGGTCAGCTTTGCGCGCCCGTTGACATGTTGCGCAAATATATGTTTTTGCTGCAAGAAAACTTCACAAAGCCATCAATTCCCTGTCATCCGAACCTGTCATTTGCCCCCCATGCCGCAGGCTGCCTGCGGCCCCTCTTTGACGGAGACAGGGACGATGACATTCAAACTGGCGACCACTGCCATGGTGCTTCTGGCCACCGCCCAGACGGCCCAGGCTGAGAAGATCAAGTTCGAATACTGGTACGGCCTGACCGGCGATCTTGGCGCTGTCGTGGCCGAGACCTGCAACCGGTTCAACGCAAGCCAGGACCAGTACGAGGCGGTTTGCGTGGGCCAGGACGGCTATGAAAAGGCCGTTCAGAACACCATCGCCGCCTTCCGCGCCGAAAAGCACCCGACGCTGCTGCAGTCTTTTGACGCCGGCACCGCTGACCTGATGTTGTCGGGCGAGTTCTATCCGGTCACCCAGCTGATGGCTGATACGGGCGTGACGGTTGACTGGTCCGACTACTTCCCCGGGATCGCCAACTACTATTCGTCCAAGTCGGGCGAGTTCTTCTCGATGCCGTGGAACTCTTCCACCCCGGTCTACTATTTCAACAAGGACATCTTCGCCAAGGCCGGGATCACCGAAGCCCCGGTGACCTGGGAAGGCCTGGAAGCTGCCCTTGTGAAGGTCAAGGAATCGGGCGCGGCTTGCGGTCTGGCCTATGCGCCGTCGTCCTGGATCGACCTCGAGCAGTTCTCGATGGCGCATAACGTGCCGGTCGCGTCGAACAACAACGGCTATGACGGGCTGGACACAGAGCTTCTGTTCAACACCACTCTGCACGTCAAGCACATGGAAAACATCCAGCGCTGGCTGGCGGATGGCACTGCCATGCTGCGCACGCAGGCGGCCGGCAAGACGTCGCGGGACAGCTTTGTCGAAGGTGAATGCGCGGTGTTCTTCTCGTCCATCGCGGACCACAACACGATCCACAAGCTGACCCCGGCCTTCGCCTGGGACGTGCAGATCATCCCGACCTATGAAGGGATGGAGCGTCACAACACCGTCGTCGGCGGCGCGTCGCTTTGGGTTCTGTCAGGCAAGACCGATGACGAATACAAGGCTGCAGCCAATTACCTCGCCTTCCTTGCGACCAAGGAAGAGCAGCAGTTCCTGCTGGAAAACTCAGGCTACATTCCAGTGACGAAGTCGACTTATGAGGCGCTGAAGGCCGAAGGCTTCTACGCAGCCGAGCCCTATATCAACCGCGACATCGCGATGAAGTCGCTGACCTACACCGAGCCGACCGAGTTGACCCGTGGCATCCGTCTGGGTGGCATGATCCAGATCCGCGCGGAATGGCTGGCCGAGGTTGAGGCCGCACTGGCCGGACAGAAGACCATGCAAGAGGCGCTGGATACCGCCGTGTCGCGTGGCAACGAGCAGCTGTCGCGCTTTGCCCAGACCTATGCGGGCAAGTCCTTCCCCTAAGGCTTGATGACGGGGGGCGCGGCTGCGATGGCCGCGCCCCTTCCTTTTTCTGGGGGACGACATGCGCCGCGCCTATTTCAAGTTCAGCTGGATCGCGGCCGCGTTGCTGGCACCCCAGCTTCTGATCATCTTCGTTTTCTTCTACTGGCCATCGGCGCAGGCGCTGTACTGGGCCTTCACGCTGGAACAGCCTTGGGGCGGCGGCAATACCTGGGTGGGGTTCGACAACTTCCGCAAGGTGCTGAGCGACCCGTACTATTGGGGATCGGTTCGCGTCTCGGTGATCTACGCGCTGGCAACGACCGTGCTGGCAATGAGTATGGCGCTGACGCTGGCCATCTTCGTTGACCGCCAGCTTGCAGGCTACAAGGCCTATCGGATTGCGATCATCTGGCCCTATGCCGTGGCGGCACCTGCCGTTGGTCTGGCGTTCCAGTTCGTCTTCAACCCAGGTGCCGGGATATTCAGCTATATCAACACCATTTCGCCCGGCTGGTGGGACCTGTCGAAGTACCCATGGCAAGCGGTCACCGCGATTGTCATTGCAGGGGCGTGGAAGCAGGTGGCGTACAGCTTCGTCTTCTTCCTGGCAGCCTTGCAGTCCATTCCCCGCAGCCTGACCGAGGCTGCAGCAATGGACGGTGCCCGCCCCCTGCGCCGGATGATGGATCTGCAGCTGCCATTGCTGACGCCGACCTTCTTCTTCCTGCTGGTCATCAACATCACCGACAGCTTCACCGACAGCTTTGGCATCGTCGACACCCTCACCGGCGGCGGGCCGTTCCGGGCGACCGACCTGATGGTCTACAAGATCTATGCCGACGGGTTCCGGGGTTTCGATTACTCCGGTGCCGCCGCCCAATCCATCATCCTGATGCTACTCGTCATGGCGCTGACCTTTGTGCAGTTCCGCTATGTCGAGCGGCGCGTGCACTACACCTGAGGGGCCGCCATGATTGAACGCACGCCGTTGCTGAACATCGCGACCCACATCATCCTGCTTTTCGGGCTGGTCATCATCCTAGTGCCGATCTGGCTGGCCTTTGTGGGTGCCACGCTGACCCTGCAAGAGGTGAACTCTGCCCCGGTGGAGCTTTGGCCAGGCGACCAGCTGCTGGTGAACCTGCGCGAGGCCTGGGCGCAATCGGACTTTGGGCCGAAATTCCTGAACACGCTGATCGTGGCGACGGGGGTGGTGGTCGGCAAGATCACGCTGGCCTGCATCACCGCCTTTGCGCTGGTGTTCTTCAACTTTCGCGGACGGATGCTGATCTTCTGGATGATCTTCATCACCCTGATGCTGCCCCTGGAGGTGCGGATTGTCCCCACCTATGCCGTCGCCGCGAATGCGCTGACCCCCTTCCAGACGATCATGGACTGGACCGGGATCAGCTGGCTGATCAACGCGGTCTCGGGGATTGAGGTGGCGCTGGAGTGGAACCTTCTCAACTCCTACACCGGGTTGATCCTGCCGCTGGTCGCCACCGCCACTGGCACGTTCCTGTATCGCCAGTTCTTCCTGACCATCCCGGATGAGCTGGTCGAGGCCGCGCGGATGGATGGGGCGGGGCCGTTGCGGTTTCTGTGGGATGTGCTGATCCCACTGTCCAAGACCAACATCGCGGCCTTGGCGACGATCATGTTCGTCTATGCATGGAACCAGTATCTCTGGCCACTTCTGGTTGTGACCGACCGGGCGAATTACGGGATGGTTGTGGTGCAGCTTTCCGACCTTGTGCCCGACCAGCTGACCACTGGCGGCGGCACGCCCACCTGGCATCTGGCGATGGCGGCGACGCTGGTCGTCATGCTGCCGCCGATTGCCATCGTCATCCTCATGCAGCGCTGGTTCGTGCGCGGCCTGATCAACACCGACAAGTAGAGGCAGCCCATGGCCGAGATCAAGATTCGCAATGTCACCAAGACCTTTGGCAAGACCACGATCATGGAAGGCGTCAACCTCGACATCCACAATGGTGAGTTTGTCGTGATCCTTGGCCCATCCGGCTGCGGGAAGTCCACGCTTCTGCGGCTGATCGCGGGGCTGGAAGAAATCACGGCCGGGGAGATCACCATTGCGGGCCAGGTTGTGAACGAACTTGAACCGCGTGAGCGGGGCTGTGCGATGGTGTTCCAGAACTATGCGCTTTATCCGCATATGACGGTGGCCGAAAACATCGGCTATGCGCTGAAGGTGGCTGGCGTCCCTAAGGCGGACCGGCTGGCCCGGGTGGCGGTCACCGCCAGATCGGTGGGGCTTGGCGATTTCCTTGACCGCAAGCCGGGGCAACTGTCCGGCGGTCAGCGCCAGCGGGTCGCCATGGCCCGCGCCATCATCCGCGAGCCGAAGGTGTTTCTCTTTGACGAGCCGCTGTCGAACCTTGACGCCAAACTGCGCGTGCAGATGCGCCATGAGATCCGCCGCATCCACAACGCGGTAGGGGCGACCAGTGTCTTTGTCACCCATGACCAGCACGAAGGCATGACGTTGGCCGACCGTCTGGTCATCATGAACAAGGGCACGATCGAGCAGATCGGCACGCCGGAAGAGATTTACGAACACCCCGCCTCGCTGTACGTGGCAGGGTTCGTCGGCAGCCCGGCGATGAACATCCTTCCGGGAACGGTAGCGGGGGATAGCCGGTCGGTCCTGATGGGTGACGGGCAGGCGGTGGAGATTCCCGTGGCCTTCAAGGCCGACCCCGGGCAGTTGGTGCAGGTCGGGTTGCGGCCGGAGCGGCTGTCGATCCTGCCTGCGGGGCAGGGGGCTCTCACCGCGACGTTCCTGTTCTTCGAAGAGCTGGGCTCGGCCCGGGTGTACCACCTGCAGATCGAGGATATCCCGATTTGCGCGGTGCTGGATGAAAAGCTGTCTCTGGTCGAAGGGCAGCGCGTGGGGTTGGGCTTTGCGCAGACGGCGCTGCATGTGTTTGATGGTGCCAGCGGGCGGAGCCTGACCCGACCAGCGGCGGTGCGCAAGGTTGAGGAGATGGCATGACGCCTGACCTTCTAACGCAGCGGGAGGCAAGCCGTGCCAGTCTGACCGGCGCTGGGCAAGCAACGCCTGCGCCAGAAGCGGTAGGCCAGAAGTTCGATGCTGAGGGCGGGGTGCTGCCCTTTCCCGGCAACACGTTCATTTGCCACATCCCGCCCGACAGTGCCGCCCATGCGGCCTTGCAGCAGGCCAGCCTTGCGCTGCAGGCCGGGCCTTTGGCGGAGGCGTTCACCTTCCTGCCACCATCCAGTTTCCACATGACGGTATTCGAAGGCGTGACCGATGCCCATCGGCAGGACGCGCGCTGGCCCGAGGGGGTACCATCGGACGAAACGTTGGCCGCGGTTACCGCGCGGTTTGGCGCTGCCACGGCGGACATGGCCCTGCCGGTGGAACATTCGATCCGCCCGATGGCGGTGCTTGGTGGCAGGACGGTCGCCGTGACCGGCGCCACGCCCGAGGCCGAGGCGTCGTTACGGGATTGTCGCGCCCGGCTGAGCGCTGCAACCGGCATCCGCCGGTCGAATTTTGTCCGCTACGGCTTTCACATCACGCTCGCCTATCCGTTGCGTTGGCTGACACCGGCTGAGGCTGAAGCGGTGCAGGATCTGTCCGACTTGGTGTTTCAGCGACTTGTCGAGGCGGCCCCCGTGATCCAGCTTGGCCCGGTCGAATACTCTGTCTTTGCCGACATGCATGCCTTTCGTCCGCTGCAACTTTTGACCGGTGGGGACACGGCGCTCGGCTGAAATTGACTGGTTGGCAGTCGCCCTTGCAGCTGCAATCAAACCGGGAAGATCAAGTTCCAGCAAGCAAGATAGCTGGCCTGCTAAACCTCAATAGCGCGTACGTCCGGCATGATCGCCCGCGCCACCTCATTCCCAAGGTCGCAACTGGACACGATCCCCTGCACGAAAGGCAAGCGCGACAGAAGATAGGGCGCTGCTGGCAAGAAGATGTTGGCAAGGTTTGTGTCCAACAGTCCAAAGCTTTCGGTCAACGGGACTGAACCGTCCGCTTTGCCCAAGGCGTTGCGCAGGTTTGGAAACGGCAGGTCAGATACGCCAAGCGAGCGCTGGCCCCGCGCATCGACATAGACGGCAAAGGTCTTCCGGGTTCCATCTTCGGCCACGACGACGGTACTGCCATCCTCATGCTTCAGACTGTAATCTTCCCCCAGGCCTAGAACCGACAGAACGGTTGCCTGGTGCAGGGCAAGGATACGGCGGATGGATTGCGGCGGGACGGCTGCATAGTTGTCGACGAAGACGCGCTTCAGCACCTCAAACCGAGCGCGGTCAGCATCGTCGAAGGAGGCAACCATTTCTTCAATCGGCTCATGCATCCGCAGAATCGCGTATCGCCATTCGACCGTGCGGCGTTGGGCGGTGTTCTTCTGGACCTCGGCAAGATTTTCTGCAGCCCAGACAAATGGGTCCGCCGCGATGCGGGGGGCGAAGTAGGCCTCGGCGAAGTCTTCGGGCGTCAAGTCCGCAAGCCCGATGGATTGTGCGTAGGCGGGATCGGCATCGGCAACCTCGGCTTTGAAGAGGTGCCAAAGCCTGTCCAATAGGCATGCACTGCCGCCGTCCTGCGCTTTTGCCAGTGCGGCCTTGGTGAAATGCTTCAGCGGGCGATAGGGCAGCGGGCACCAGAAATCAGCTTCGGGGATCAGGCCAGTCCGCGACATGAGCGTGATCGACAACCCTTCTGACCCGGGACTGGGGTGGTAGACGGTGGTTGCCCCTTCGTCGAAATAGCCGTGCTGGCTGGCAATGGCCATTGCCGCGTCGATGCCGCTGAGGGAGGTGCCAAGGATACCGACATTCACCGGGGGGACCTTCGCCTCGATCAGACCTGACCAGGGAGAGACGAAGAGGCTGGCTTCTTGTTCCGGGTCCGAGGGCCAGTCATGTCCCGTGGCAAGGACCACATGGGAAAAGAGCAGGCTGTCTGTCCCTGAAGCTGCAGCGAAGGTGACCCGGTATTCGGTTCCCACAGGCTCAACATCAAGCACGCGCGCTGATTCACGCAGGGCGATCCTGTGACCATTGGCATTTGCATCATCGATCATCCGCTCCAGCGAGTCGCGGAACCAGCAACCCAGCAGCAGACGTGGGAGAAACTGCCGCTCGTGCAGGGTGGTGAATTCCACGCCGTAGACGCGAAGCATGATTTCGGGCTGGCGCTTCAGCCAGTCGAGATAGGTTTCAGCCAAAGGGGGAATTTCGATGCTGGCAATGTTCGCCAGCATCGAAAGTTGCGTTGTCTCGGGGCTGTAGGGCGATCCCACGCCTGCCAGAGGAGCCGCTTCGAAGAGGGTGGCCGTCACTTTCTGCCCACGCTGGAGCAGATGGTGCAAGGTGTAGATTCCGGTCGGCCCGGTGCCGACAATCGCCACGTTCGTGAACGCAGCCACAGTCTCAGCCAGCATGATGCGCCTGGGTCTGGGATGGGATCGCCGGCCGTGGCACGGTGCCGCTGGCGAATGTCACAGGTTCACCACGCCGCGCGTCCCAAGGTCGGGCGACTGGCCGCTGACCAACCCACGCACGATGTTCGCGATACCCCGAAGCGCGCCGTGGCCGTCCCAGACATCGGTGTGGCCGGGGTCAATGACGAGGACTACGATGTTGTGCGCCTCTGGACCGTTCGGCCAGAAAACTTGCGCGCCGGGGTTCCACAGATCCTTTACCAGACCCATGTCACGCTTGACCGTCGCGGTTCCGCGAAGGGCCACGTGATCGCCCTTGCCCTGATAGGTCAGGAAGATTGCGTTGTGGTCGCTGATGTCCTGATCTGCGGACGACCCGGACTCGGTCAGAATATAGATCACGCCCTTGTCCGGGGTGGGAATGGTCGACATCGGACGTCCGCGCAGCCCGTCCGAGGATTGCGTGATCAGCATGGCGATATCGATGCTTTTCAGCATGTCCCAAACCTGCTCGGCCGGGAGAACGGCCGCTTGGGGATGATCCTGATTTGGGCCGGGATTGACGGTATCCATGTGGTCGCTGATGAGGGCCATTTGCGTTCTCCGTTTTGTCCAGATTGCCGAGAGGCCCGCGCTTCGGGCGCCTTCTGGTCAGAACGCAAGGTATGGCGCTTTGGTTCCGTCACCTTTTTGGAGGACGCAAAGGTTCAGTAGACGGCAAAGCGCTGAAACTTCGCCGCGCCGGACTTTTGGTAGTTGCGGGACCAATAGGCGGAATCCGCCTTGACGCAAGGCAACGGGATTTCTTGCGTGCAGTCGTTGGATGTTGCCATTAGACTTTGCGTCCATACGCTTACCAGGACTGGACATTTGCATGCCTGTAGCGGCCAAGCATCCCCTGCAAAACGACCGGTTGCGTGCGCTGCGTGGCTACGAAATCCTGGATACCGACCCCGAGAAAGAGTTTGACGAAATCGTCCAACTTGCGGCTGCGGTTTGCGATGTCCCGATTTCGGTGATCAACTTCATCGATGCGGATCGCCAGTGGTTCAAGGCCGAAGTGGGCCTGGGCGTGCGCGAAACGCCGCTTGCGACATCCTTATGTTCGCATGTCATTCTGGTGAATGACTTTGTCGAGATTTTCGACACCCTGCTTGATGACCGGATGTCTGACAATCCGCTGTGCGGCGGGGAAGACGGGTTACGGTTTTATTCCGGGGCGCTGCTGAAAACCGAGGACGGAATGCCGCTTGGAACGCTTTGCGTTCTGGACCGGCAGCCCAAAGCACTGACGCCTTTGCAGCGTGATACCTTGCGCGTATTGGCAAGCCAGATCATGGCGCGTCTGGAATTGCGCAAGGCGATCAAGCATGCCGAGCTTCTGCGCCGGGAAGTCGATCACCGGGTCAAGAATTCGCTGCAGACGCTTTCGTCCTTTGTCCGGTTTTCAACCCGTCAGGCCCGGTCTGACGAGACACAAAATGCCTTGTCAACGATCCATTCGCGGATCGATGCGGTGGCGAAAGTGCACAACGAACTTTATCGCACCAATGCCGGGCCGGTGATCGACCTTTCGCAATATCTTGGAAATCTTGAAGCGTCGTTGCGCGCCATTCAGCCGGACAATGTTTCCCTGCAGATAACCTCTGATCAGATCGAAGTGGCCTCGGGTCAGGCCGTTGCGGTTGGAACCTTGGTCAACGAGTTCGTGGCCAACTCGTGGAAACACGCCTTTCCGGACGGTCGCACGGGCCAGATCCGGGTGACGGTCGGTCGCGGGGCGGGTGAGGCCGATGTACAGATCATCTGCGCGGATAACGGTGTCGGGCTTTCAACTGCGGTGATGGCGGGCGGAGCAGGGCTGGGGATGCAGATACTGGCGGTGATCTCTGCCGAATTGCGCTGCACGCCAGAGGTGACGTCGACCGCGGAGGGGTTGAGCATTAGCCTGACATTCCAAAGTCGCGCCAAGCAGGCGCAGGATCATCAGGCATAACCAGGCCCCCCGCCGCTGTCAGTCAGGGCGACGGGCGTTTTCAAAGACTGTCACCGTCTGCCAATCCAGATCGACCACGCCTTCTGCCGGCTCATCGACGATGAGTGGCGAAAGGCTGGTATCAATGCGCTTGGTCCAGTTCCCTTCCGGCAAGGTGGCCGAAATCCGGTCGGCGGCGTTGAGGCAGATCAGCAGGTTGGGCTGGTCTGGCCGGATCAGTTCCAGCATCACACAGGACAGGCCCTCTGCCTGCCAGTCTTCCGCAGACATCGTGCCGCCACGGGGATGGTGCCAACGGGCAATCATGCCATCCGGTGCGTCGCCATCGCCTTGCGCGAATGGGGCCTGCGAAAGGCCCGTTTCCTTGCGGAACCGGATCAGGTCGCTGACGGCAGAGACAAGGTCTTCATCGGCCTTGTCCCAGGCAAGCCAGGTCGTCTCATTGTCCTGGCAGTAAGCATTGTTGTTGCCGCCTTGGGTCTGGCCGAATTCGTCGCCGGCAAGGATCATCGGCACACCTTGCGACAGGGCCAGGGTCGCCAGCATTCCGCGTACCCGGCGACGCCGGGCTTCGCGGATGCCTTCATCCTTTGTCGGGCCTTCGGCGCCCAGGTTGTGCGACAGGTTGTTGGAATGCCCGTCCGCGCCGTTTTCACCATTCGCGTCGTTGTGCTTGCCGTCATAGGACACGGTGTCGGCCAGCGTGAACCCGTCATGGGCAGCCAGGAAATTGACCGAGGATGTAGCCGGCCGATTGGAATGGTTGAACTGCGTCGGCGAGCCCAAAAGGCGCTGTGACAGTTGCGGCGCTTGTCCTTGGTCGCGGCGCCAGAACGCGCGCATGTCGTCGCGGGCCTTGTCGTTCCATTCCCGGAACGGCCAGGGAAAGCCGCCGACTTGATAGCCGCCCTCGCCAATGTCCCACGGCTCGGCGATCAGTTTGACCTTGGACAGGACCGGGTCCTGCCGGATCGCACTAAAGAAGGCGCCGTCGCGTTCAAAGCCGGTCGTCTCCCGACCGAGGGTTGAGGCGAGGTCGAAGCGGAAACCGTCGACGTGCATCGCTTCCACCCAGTAGCGCAAGCTGTCCAGCACCATGCGCAGCACCATCGGATGCGCCACGTTCAGCGTGTTGCCGGTGCCGGTCGTGTCAAAGCCGTGTCGGGGATTTTCGGGTGACAGCAGGTAATAGCTGGCGTTGTCGATGCCACGGAAGGAAAGGGTCGGCCCCAACTCGTTGCCTTCCGCTGTGTGGTTGTAGACCACGTCCAGGATCACCTCGATCCCAGCGGCGTGAAAGCGGCGGATGGCCTGCTTCACTTCGCGGATGTAGCCGGACTTGAGGTAGGGCATGTTCGGGGCAAAGAACGAGATCGTGTTGTAGCCCCAATAGTTCGACAGGCCCTTTTCGACCAGATGGCGGTCCTGGACAAAGCCGTGGATCGGCAAAAGCTCGATCGCGGTCGCGCCGATCCGGTGGAGATGCGCGATCACCGCGTCGCTGGCCAGCCCGGCAAAGGTGCCACGCTCCTCCTCAGGCACCTGGGGGTGCAACTTGGTCAGGCCTTTGACATGGGCTTCATAAAGGACCGTATCTTCCCAGGGATGCGACAGCGTCTTTTCGGCATCCCAGTCGAAGGTTGGATCGGCCACCACGCATTTCGGCATGAAGGGTGCGGAATCGCGGTCGTCGAGGTCGGTGTCCGAGCCGCCAACCGGATAGCCGAAAAGCGCGTCGTCCCAGACCAGTTCGCCGGTCAGTTCAAGCGCGTAGGGATCAAGCAGCAGCTTGGCCGGATTGAAACGGTGTCCTTGCTCGGGCGCAAAGGGGCCATGGACGCGGTAGCCGTATACCTGCCCCGGACCGATGCCCGGCAGATAGCCATGCCAGATGCCACCTTCCATCTTCGGCAGATCAAGGCGTTGAGTCTCGACCTTTCCCGAGGGGTCGAAGAGGCAGAGTTCAACCCGGGTGGCATGTTCGGAAAACAGCGCGAAGTTGGTTCCGTTTGCGTCCGGAACCGCGCCAAGCGTGTCGTTGCGCGCGGCGGACAGATCAAACTCGGCAAGGGCCTTCGGCTGGTCGAGCATGGCGGGTATCTCCTGTGGGATGCGCCGGCCAACGTCCGAACCACGATCGCGGTTCCGCGGCAGTGCAGAAAGACCTGCAGGACGACGGCTTCCAAGGTGGAGATGGCAGACCATCACATGTCGCGGGGCCAAGAAGAGTAGGATCCTGCTGAGCTGCGCAGGTGGCCGTTCCGCCGCCTTTTCGCGAAGGCGGTCAGCAGGCCGCCATCGGCAGATCATAGGCCCGCAACAGTGGACCACAGAGGTTTGGCAGCACCCGCCCCGCTCGTTGCGCAAGCATGGCGTTGGTAATCAGGACCGTGCCGCCCTTGGTGCGGCGGAACCAGCGGGCATCCTCTTGCGGGTCCTCGCCAACCACCAGGTTCGACGGCACGAAGGTGCCGGGGGCGACGATAGCGCGTCGAAGTCGGGCGCCAGCGTCAATATGGGCCCCGGGCAGCGCGATCGAGCCTTCGGGGTTGGCAATGCCATCGGGGCGCGCGAAGTGGCCGTGCATCCCGGACAGAAGGAATGGGGCACCCGGCAAGACTGGAAGCTTGCAAGGCGTGTGCGAGGCGAACTCCAGCAGCGTGGTTCTTAGGCTGTCCAGCGTGCCCACGTCACGCCAGAAAGGCGCGCTTTGGCCCGGAAGTGCTGGCAGTGCGAAGGCCGATACGACGCCTGCAGAAACTGCGGCGGGCAGGATGTCGTGACCAAAGTCGTGGGAAGACGCATCGAGGGGCAGTTGCACGCGCAACCAGGCCCAGTCGAAGACATAGATGCCCATGCTGACCATGGCCTGACCGGGCTTAAGCGGGTCTTCGACGGGAAGGGCGGGCTTTTCGGCAAAGTCGGTGACGGTGCCGCAAGGCTCCGCCTGCAGCACCCCAAAGGCAGGGGCGTCCTGCAGCGGCACATGGTGCACGCCGACAGTGACTGCCGCACCCGAGGCGCGATGCGCAGCGATCATTGCGGAATAGTCCATCTGGTAGATATGGTCGCCCGACAGCACCAAAAGTTCATCCGGCGCGGCCTCGTCGATCAACGTCCGATTGGCGGCCACTGCATCAGCCGTGCCACCGTAGCCGACTTGTCCCCGGACAGTATCGCCGTTCCGGATCAAGAGCTGCCGCCCCGGAAAGAGCGGTGCCCAAAGCCGGTCAAGGTGCGCTTCCAGCGTTTCGGGGCGATATTGCGTGGCAACAAGCATCCGAGGCAAGCCAGAGCGAACGACATTGGCGACGGTGAAATCCACCATCCGCACCGGTCCCTTCGGGGTTGCGATCAGGGGCAGCGCTGGTTTGCAGATCCGCGCGGTCAATTCATACAGGCGGGTACCGTGTCCTCCGGCAAGCAGGACGGTCATCGTTTTGCCCAAAGCGCTGCGAGGCAGCGCAGGGGTCACGTCCAACATGATTGCCTCCTTCGGAAGGGTTTGATCAGACTGGGAAACACGGGTGAGTAGCCGGTGGTTCCCGCTGCAGTTGGCAAGTTGGGCAAATGTGATCGGGCGCCGGCGCGGTCCTGCCGATGCGGTGATGCTGTTTGGGGCGGACAGGCTTTCGGCACGGGTCCGGCGACCTTTGGCCGATTTGGCGCGTGGTTTGGGGATTGGATCAACGGCAGGGTTCAGTCGACGAAGGCTGTCCCTTGCATGATGTCAGCAATACACGCTTCTGCTAAGGTGCGGAGTGGCTGCGGAATTGGAAGGTGCGCTGCGTCATGCCGACATATTGCAAGCCCGGGCGGGCCAGATTCTCTCGCGCTCATCAGAAACTAGGCAAACGGCCCGGTGCCGCTGGCAACTGTTCCACCGGACGAGCGGTGCAGAAACAGCGCGCTGATCGCGTGACTTTCGGCAAAGGCCAACCCCTTGCTGTCGCCCATGACCATGAGCGCGGTCGCCATCGCATCGGCCATCATGCAAGTGCCTGACAGCACCGTCACCGATGCGGGTGATGCGACCAGCGGTGCGCCGCGGCGCGGGTCGATTGTGTGAGACAGCCGCGTCGTGCCAACCGTCACGAAGTGGCGGTAATCACCCGAAGTGGCCACGGCCATATCCTCCAGCGTCAGCACTGAGTGTTGCCCTCTGGCCCCTGCCATCGGAGAATCGATCCCAACCGCCCATGGCCGCCCTTCCCGCCGCGTGCCAATGGCTCGCACCTCACCATCAATCGAGCAGAGCGCATGTTTCAGGCCGCGCTCGGCGACGGTTTCGGCAAGGCGGTCAACGCCATAGCCCTTTGCAATGCCAGACAGATCAAGCGCCAGCGGAGCCGATTTGCGGGCCATGCTGGTGACCCTGTCAACTTCCAGCGCGTCCATCGCCGAAACGCGCCTTGCAGCACTCGCTTTTCGGATCGCGGTCAGGTCGATTGCGTCCGGGCCAAAACCCCATGCACGGACTGCAGCGCCGATGTTCATCTCGAACGCACCCATGGTCTGGCGACTTAAGACTAGACCGGCCTCAAGCACGCATAAAAGCCGGTCCGGCAGAGGAACCCAGGCGTCCAAAGGCGCCGCGTTCAGGCGCATCAGGTCGCTGTCGGGTTTCCAGGTCGACATCTGGGCGTCGACCTCGTCCACTGCGGCCTGGAAGCGGGATTGCAAGGTGGGATCGGTCACGGGATCGTCGATCAGGACTGACCAGCGGGTGCCCATCGTCGGCCCACCCAAGGCAAGTGCGCGGTCAGTAGGTGTCTTCGGCATAGCGCCCTCCGGCTTTCAGCGCAGCGGGCGACAGTCCGACGGGGTGCAGGATGTCCGTCATTGCGTCGCGCACGCCCTGCGCCATTTCGCGGCCACCGCAGACCATGACCCGCGCGCCTTCTGCCATCAGGCGGCGGATCGCCTCGGCATCCTCACGCAGCGCATCCTGCACATAGTGCCGCCGCCCGGTGCGGGAAAAGGTGGTGTGCAGGCTCGTCAGCCGCCCGTCACCCCGCCATCCGGCCAGGTCCTCGGCATAAAGGTAATCCGCCTGCGGATGCCGCGCGCCGAACCACAGGTGCATCGGCCGATGCCCCCGGTTTCCGCGCAGGAACCCCGCCAGTGGCCCGATCCCGGTGCCTGCGCCGATCAGGATCAAGGGCGCGTGCGACCGGTCCGGCTGAAACCCCGGATTGGGGCGCAGGAAGGCCTGCACCGCATCTCCCGGCTGCAAGGCCAGAAGCTGGCCCGAGCAAAGCCCCCCCGAATGCTTGCGCACGACAATCTCCACGAACCCGTCCGCCTGTCCCGATGCCAGCGAGTAAAGCCGGGCTACCGTGTCGCCCTCTGGCACGATCCCAAGCAGATCGCCGGCCCGAAAGCGCCCGAAGCCATGCCCGGTCAGCCGCTGCCAAAAGCCCATTTTCGGCACGTCAAAGCGCAGGATCACCGTGGGGGCCTGAACGCTTTCGCCATAGTCCTTGCGCGACAACAGGCGCACGGCGGTGCTTTGCGGCGGCGCGGGTTGGTGCGTGACGTCGAGGGGCAGACCGATAAGGTCTCCAAGGCTGCGGGACCAGCGGGCAAAGGCTTGGGGCGATTGGCGGTCGATCCGGTCCAGGGCCATCGGCATGGTCCAGCCAGCGCCTTTCGCAGCGGTCTCCACCGCTTCGGCATAGGCGCAGAAGGCGGGAAAACTGCGGTCGCCAAAGCCCAGCACCACCACCGGCACGCCCGCCAGCGGAGTGGCCTGTGCGATCCGCTCCAGCGCGCCCTTGGCCGAGGTTGGCGCATCGCCATCGCCCCAGGTTGCGGTCATCACGATGATGCGCTTGGCGCTTTTGTAATTGACTGGCGCAAAGCTGGACAGGGATGCCAAATGCACGCCCTGCCCGTGGCCTTGCAACGCGCGGGCCAAGGCTGCGGCAAAACCCCAGGTCGTGCCGCCTTCGCTACCGACCAGGATCACCGTCTCGGCCACCGATGCCGCGACCATCCCCGCCAGACGCGGGCGGCTTTGGCGGTTGCGCCACCAGATCAGCCCGCCGGTCAGCGACAGGACCGGCACTGTCAACGCGGCCAGGCCAAGGACCAGCCCCCAAAGTGCAGCGCCATCGCCGGTGTGCAAAAGATAGATCCACTCGCCCACCACCGTCCACGGGCCAGAAGCCTGCCACGCCAGGAACTCGCCCGTGCCCTGATCGACATATCCGGTCCCCGCCCCCGAGGTCAGCGTGAATACATCCGTCGCATCCCCGGCATAGGGAAAGGTCAGATCGCGCAGGTCGGCGACGGGCGCCTTCAAGGCAGGCATCGCTGAGGGGGAAAGTCCCACCTCACCACTGACCGCCGCAGGCATGACGGGGTTTGCCTCGTCCACCGGCAGAAAGTCGAAGGTCGCCGCCGTCATCCACAGCGCGGTCAACGCCGACAGGCCCAACCCGAACACCGCCACGCGCGCCAGTTCCGCATGCCAGCGCCCGGCCCAGGCCCCCTTGATCGGCGCAAACCAGCGCCCCCAGCCTCCCTGCCGCCGGGCTACCAGCATGGCACCCGACAGCGCCAGAACCAGCAGCGCCAGCGCGGCCCCTGCCGTCGCATAGCGCCCGGCGTCGCCCAGCAAGAGCGAGCGGTGGAAATCGGTCAGCCACCTTTGCACCGCACCCTGATCGGCGCTGCCTGCGTCCAGCCCCGTGGCCGGGTCCACCACCGCAGCCCCCGCCACGTCGCCGTCAAACCAGTAGGCGGTGATCTTGCCTGAAGGCGAGCGTCGGATCTGCTCCACCCCCGGATGCGCCGCCAGCACCACTGCCGCGAGGTCGCCCACCGTCTGCCCGCCGACTGCCGTCGGAGAGGAAAGCCGCTCCATCGCCGGGAACAGCGACAGGGCGGCCCCGCTGAGCGCAAGGGCAAGGATCAGGGCAGCGGCCAGCAGGCCGGGCCAGCGGTGAAATTGGCGAAGCATGGCAGGGTCCGATCAGAAACCGTAGTTGAAATCGGCAATGTAGCGGCGGCCCGGCACGGGCGTCCCGGCCCCGGCGGCGGTCAGGGGCACGGCCACCTCATTCGGGCTGTCGCGCATATCCTCGGCCGCAGCGTCGATGTGCAGGGTATAGCCCGCGTCAAACAGGGCATCGGCCAGGTCCATCGTCAGCTCAAGGCTTCGACCCGAACCGACGCTTGCCCCGGTGATCCCGTCCACCTGCGCAACGTCCCCCCCGGTGAACTGGGCCCAGTCAGTCAGATGCTTGTAATACTTCGACTTTCCGCCCGCCATCCACAGGCTGCCCGCATAGGCCCCCGAGGCATCGGTGACGTAGATGGCAAGGTAAGCCCCCGGCCCACCATACTGCGCCATGTTGACGGTCAAAGTGACGGGCCGCGCCAGGGCCAGGCCGGGGGCGACAAGGGCGGTTGACAGGGCAAGGGCTGCGATCAGGGATTTCATCTTGGATACTCCGGATGGGAAAGGATCAGTTCGACTTCACCACCGGCGCGGTGCCGTCGGTGAAAAGCCCGTTCTTCGGTGGTGGAGCGGTGCCCGCCTTTGCGGCGTTGTCGGCAGCCCCGGCAGAGCAGTCGTTTCCGCCCTCTTCGTCGTCGTCCTCTTCGCAGTCGTCATCATCGTCTGACAGCGACCAGAACCAGCTGCCTTCGCCCTCATCGCCGTCATCGTCGATCAGGGTCAGGGGCGCGCCCGGGCCAGGCCGAGACGTCAGGCTGGCGTCAGGCCTCAGCGGCAGGCCCTGACCGGCAGCAAGCGCCGCCGAACCAGTTCCAAGGCCAGTACAAAGGCCTGTGGACATCAGCAAAAGGGCAAAAGCACGTTTCATTCTGTCTTTCCTCAAGGTCAGGGATTCGGCGCGTCTGTGGTCCGGACTGCGCGAGCGCGGCTTCGTCCTCGTCAGTCGTCACCGCCGTCTTCATGCTCATCGTCGTGGTCGTCCTCAAACTCCATTTCGACGACCGCCAACGTTGCGGGGTCGAGCTTGACCTCGATCGCGCGACCCGCCGCATCGCGGCCGATCACCTCATAGCAACCGTCGTCGATCCGGATCCGGCGCAGCACCCAGCCCTGTTCTTCCGCCAGCTTCACCACGGCCTCTCGCGGTTGCCAGTCGGTCATCGGCACAGCGCAGTCGTCGCTGGCCAGGGCTGGGGCGGAGATCAGCACCAGGGTCAGCAGCAGCCTTGTTGATATCCCGATCATCGACCACACTCCGCTTCAGGTCCTGCAGGCGTTATGCCGTTTGAAGCTGACGCCAGCCTGAAGCCACGCGCCGATCTGCTTCAGGTAGCTGTCAGGTTGCCGCGCTATGTGGGGGGCCAAGGGAGGCCATATGCGCATCTTGCTGATCGAGGATGACCGCGTGATCGCCACCGCCCTGCGTGAGCAGGCGGAAGGCGAAGGTCATTCTGTCGATTGGGCCGCGCGGCTGGATGCGGCCTCGGATGCGCTGGCCACCGCCAGTTTCGACCTGATCCTGCTGGACCTGATGCTGCCCGATGGCCGGGGCCTGCCCTTCCTGCGCGGGCTGCGGGCCAAGGGAAGCCAGACCCCGGTTATCATCATGACGGCACTGGATCAGCTGTCCGACCGGATCGAAGGGCTGAATGCCGGGGCGGATGACTATCTGGTCAAACCCTTCGACCTGTCCGAGCTTTCCGCCCGCATCGGGGCGGTGGCCAGGCGCTATTCGGGCAACCCCAACCCCTTGATCACCCTGGGCGATCTGTCCATCGACCTTGCCGACCGCCGGGTGACCCGGGCCGGGCGGGCCATTCCTCTGACCGCCCGTGAATGGGTACTGTTTGAAGCGTTCCTGCAAAAACCCGGCCAGCTTCTGTCGAAGCCGCAGCTTGAGGACCGGCTCTATTCCTTCGACGCTGAGGTCGAAAGCAACACGATCGAGGTGCATGTCAGCCGGTTGCGGAAGAAGCTGGGGGCCGAGGTCATCCTAACCGAACGCGGGCTTGGCTATCGGCTGGGCACTGCATGACACGCGCCTCGATCCGCCTGCGGTCTGCCGCCGCGCTGTCCCTGATCGTGACGCTGATCTGGCTGGGCACGGCCTTGGTGACGGCGCGGCTGCTGACGTCCGAGCTGGATGAGGTCTTCGACTCTGCCTTGCAGGAAACCGGCCAGCGCATCCTGCAACTGGCGGTGGTCGATGTGTTGGGCCGCGAGGAAGAGGGCGTGACCCAACGGGTGATGGCCCTGGACGAGCATGAAGAATACTTCACCTACATCGTGCGCGATGACCGGGGCCGCATCCTTCTGACCTCGCACCGCGCCGATCCCTCACGGTTTCCGGCTTTCACCGACGCCGGGTTTCATGAGGCCGATGATTTGCGGTTCTACCATGAACCGGCCGTAAGTGGCACCGTTGCCCTGACCATCGCCGAACCCCTGTCGCACCGGCGGGAGGTCGCGCGTGAGATGGCCTTTTCTCTGGCACTACCATTGGTGGTGATGATCCCCCTCAGCATCATCGGCATCTTCTACGGGCTGGGTTACGGCCTGCGCCCGTTGGTTCAGTTGCGTGCGCAACTGGCGCGGCGTGGGGCAAATGACCTGTCACCCTTGCCGACCGATGCAATGGCAACAGAGCTTCGTCCCATCGCCGAGACGCTGAACCAGCTTCTCGGCCGCCTGGACACTGCATTCACTGCCGAGCGCAGCTTTACCGCCAACGCCGCGCATGAGTTGCGCACGCCGCTTGCCGGGGCGCTGGCGCAAGTGCAGCGCCTGCGCCAGACTTCAACCGACCCGGAAAGCGCGCGCCGGGCGGGCGAGGTCGAGGCGACACTGAAACGTCTGACCCGCCTGTCCGAACGCCTGATGCAATTGGCAAGGGCCGAGGGCGCGCGGCTGTTGACCGATACCACCCAGGACCTGCGCCCCATCCTGCGGATCGTCGCTGGCGACTTCGCCCAAGATCCCGACGCCGGGCGAGTGACGCTGTCTCTGCCCGAAGCGCCAACCCCCTCTGACATCGACCCCGATGCCGTGGCGATCCTTGCCCGAAACCTGATCGAAAACGCCCTGCGGCATGGGCAGGGGCCAGTCACGGTACTGCTGGACAAGCAAGGGAAACTGACCGTCGAGAACGACTGCCGACCGATTTCGCCCGCCGACCTTGCCGCCCTGTCAGGCCGTTTCGTGCGCGGCACCAACGCAGGTGAGGGCAGCGGTCTTGGTCTGGCCATAGTCCACACAATTGCCGAACGGATTGGCTCGCCCCTGCGCCTGTCCTCACCCCTTCCCGGCAAATCCACCGGCTTTTCCGCCAGCATCCTGCTGCACGGCACCTCATATCAGGACTCATCAAGATGACCCTTGCCTACACCTCAGCCCACAAGGAACTCCACTATCTCGATCGCGCCGGCTGGCTGCGTGCAGCCGTTCTGGGGGCCAATGACGGGATCGTTTCGGTCTCTTCCCTGATCGTCGGTGTCGCCGCCGCTGACCCAAGCCCGACGGCTGTTCTTGTGGCCGGAGCCGCAGGGCTTGCCGCTGGGGCCATGTCGATGGCGGCAGGCGAGTATGTCTCGGTCAGCTCGCAGTCCGACATCGAACGCGCCGACATCGCCCGGGAAAAGCAGGCGCTGATCGACACGCCAGAGGCCGAGGAAGCCGAGCTTGCCTCGATCTACGAATCCCGCGGTCTGACGCCCGCCACGGCGGCTTTGGTCGCGCGGGAACTGACATCGAAGGACGCCCTTGCCGCCCATACCCGTGATGAACTGGGCCTTTCGCAGGTTCACAGCGCGAACCCGCTGCAGGCTGCCTTTGCTTCGGCGGTGACCTTCACCATCGCCGCTGCCGTGCCGCTTGCCGCAGCGCTGGTGGCCCCTACGGCGCAGATCATCCCGGCTGTCGTCATCACGACGCTGGTCAGCCTTGGAGCCCTTGGGGCCATCGGTGCCGCGGCAGGTGGCGCACCGAAACTGCCAGCCACGGCGCGCGTTCTGTTCTGGGGTGCTGCTGCCATGGCGATCACGGCAGGCGTTGGTTGGATCTTCGGCGTGAGTGTCTGATGGCCGCGGGGTCTGGGGCTCCGTCAGCCGCGTGACGTTTGTTCGGCGGGGGATGTTCCACGCAGCCATGCTTGTGCACGTCGGGCGAAACCAAGCGCGAAGGTTCACTCTCGACCCTTTGTGCCTGGCGGAGACAGAGACAGCACTTGGGCCAAAGCCAACACGCCGGGCCGTCTTTTCGAGGCGCATCTCTTGGATCGTCAGACGGCCCAAGCGTTTTCGTCGATGGGCCTGCCTTCGACGTCGCACGAAATGCTTTGCATAATTTCCCCAAAACTTCCGGACCATCCAAAACGATAGTACTGATAGTCGAAGAACCTTTTCAAAGTGCAGTGCCTTGCCGCAAATCTTACAAAGCGGAACCGGAGTGGTCCTTTCCGAACAACAGTCTTTCGGCCATCTGATCGTTTCCTGAACGGCCGCCTTGGGGCAAATGACCCAGATCTGGGCTGCACCTGGATTGTCTTTGGCGGCTCGCCCGCGACAAGCTGCGCGCATGGCATCCCTTGCGGAGACTCTTCTTGGCACCATCTGACATCTGTTTTCTCGCGACCAGCAAATCCGGTCTCGGGCACCTTCGCCGGTCTGCCACGATTGCCAGTCGCATGCGTGCGCTGGCCCCGGGGCGGAATCTGCACCTGATCAGCAACGCTCGTCCCGATGGATTGGAAGACCACGCCATTGGCGCCTTCAAGACAGTGCAGGTTCTGGAACGTGACCTGATGGCCGAAGCAGTGGCCAAGACAAAAGCCGGCATTGTGGTGCTGGATACGATTACCGTGCCAGGTGTAGAGCGCTTGGGGCTACCGCTTGCGCTTGTGCTGCGTGAGACACCCGATGATCAACTCTATCGCTTCCGCCTGGCAGAGGGGAAGTCATGGGATCTGGTCGTTGTGGCCAATCCGAAAGATCACTGGATGCCGCCGTCGGAGGCCCTCGCGGCCATTTCCGTGGTGCCTGCGGGGTGGATCTACAGGCCAACCGGGCGGCGGAAGAATGCGGGTGGTGCGGTGCCGACCGTACTGGTTGCGACCGGGGGCGGGGGCACGGCGGAGATCGCGCGCAGGCTATATTCCGAGATCGATGCAGTCCTGTTGCGCGCGCGGCACCATGGACCGTCATTTGACGTGGTCCAGGCAATTGGTCCCCGTGCGCAAAGCTTTGGCCGGCTGGCACAGGCGAACCGCAGTGTAGACCCGGGGGCCGCCTTGAACGACCTGTTCCGGGAAGCTGACATCGTGATCTCAACCGCAGGATACAATTCAGTGCTGGAATTGGCGACAACGGATACGCCGACGCTTTTGGTGCCGATCCCGCGCAGCATCGACGACCAGGCAACGCGGGCAAGGTCATGGGCAAAGACGCTGGGGATGTGGCTTGACCCGGCGGCGCCGGAGGGTGCTGCCTCTTGGCTCGCGCAAGAGGTCACGTCTCGTCGTCGCCGTCCCCCGGCGGACCTTGGCCCGAGTGGAGAGGACGTCGCCGCGCGTGCGATCCTGAAGCTGGGATGACCGCCAGCGCCCCTTCGTTGCAAGCGGATCAGTTCGAAAAGCTGTACCCCTCGGTAGAGGCTGCGGATGCTGCCTTTCAACGCAGCCTGTCGGCACGGCGCTCAGGGGTGCCAACTCCTGCTGTTCAAGGCAGGAATGGTCCGATGCGGCTGTCATTTGACCGGGTTGTCGCAGCTGACCCGCCGACGCTGGCCCAGATGGTCAAGGCTTTGCAGACCTTGCACCGTATGCCACCGGATAGGCTGATCCGGTTTGATCCATTCTTGCGGATCCGTCCCCGGCTTGGCGGGGCACCGCTGCACATACAAGCCTTTGTCAGGGATCTGGAGGCGCAGGATGCGGCATTGCATTGGCCTGCTACGGCAGTGATCCATGGGGATTTTCACCCTGGCCAGACGATCCAGGATCGGTCGGGCACGGTGTGGCTGCTGGATCTTGATGACCTTGCCCTTGGCCCACCCGAGGCCGACCTGGGCAATTTGTCCGCCTGGATCGCCACCCGCTCAGAAGGGAGTCTTGAAACGCAGGCGAGGAACGCGATGACCGAGGTGCTCGCGCTGGCGCCACAGGCAAACCCGGTCTTGACCAGACACTTCCAGAAGGTCGCCCTCGTTCGCCGTGCCCTCAAATTGGCTGGGAAGGGACAGCCCTGGGCACTGGATCAGTTACCCTTGTGGGCCTGAGATATTGTACTTCTCGATCCGGTAGCGAAGGGTATCACGGCTGATCCCCAGCAAGGCGGCGGCGCGGGTCTTGTTGCCAAGGGTCGCGGCCAAGGCCTTGGTCAACGCCATTTCCTCCATCTGCACCAGATTGGGTATGTCCGCTTCGGCGTCGCCAGAAATGACCCGGATATCCTCGGCGCAAATCGGGTTGTTTCCAGCCCGAAGCATGGCCCGCTCCATGCAGTTCTGCAGTTCGGTCAGGTTGCCGGGCCAATCGTGCTCGACCAGTCGGACACGCGCTTCGGCAGTGAGGCGCGGGCGGTCCAGTCCAAGGCGCGCTGCGGACTGACGCGCGAAGACCTCGGCAATCGGCAGGATGTCCGAGTTCCGTTCGGAAAGCGCGGGCGCTTCGATCCAGCCGACCTGAACCCGGTAAAGCAGGTCCGGGCGGAAGGCACCGTCCCGTTCCAGCTTGGCAAGGTTTCCGCTTGTGGTGGCCAGCACCCAAGGGGCGTCTGGCGCGGACATCCGTGCCGACAGGAGCGCTTGTTGCACAAGCGACAGGGCATCGACGTGGCGCAGAAGCACCGCGCCGCCTACCTGCTGCAGCGCTGCGTCCAGCGCAGCATCGTCCAGGCTGCAATCGACCTCGGTCAATGGGCCGCGAGCGCCCTTTGCTTGCTCGAAGATGGCGCGGGCCAGGGTTGTCTTTCCCGACCCGCGCGGGCCAGTGATCAGCATCGCCGCGGGGGGCGCGCTGTCGGTTTGCGGTGCAAGACGGCGGACCTGAGCGCGCAGGTCAACCGCTGCCGAAGACCGGCCCAGGATCCGGTCCACGCCCCGCGCCTCGCCGAGGCGGCCAGCGTCGTTCAACATCAGATTGGCTGCGATCCCCGCGATGGTCGCCAAAGGTGCGGGCTTGGTGAGGAAATCCCGTGCACCCCGTTTCATGGCGTCCACGGCGATGCCGATCTCGCCATGCCCGGTCATCACGACGATCTGGGTTTCGGGCGCCTGAGTTTGAAACCAGCCCAAGAGGTCAAGCCCGTTATCGCGGCCAAGGCGGACGTCCAGAAGCACAAGGCGCGGCTGATCACGTTCGGCCATCGCCTTTGCGCCGCGAGTGTCGACCGCATAGTCGGCCGAAAAACCGCGCCGTTCCATGAAAGACACGATGGACCGTGCCAGAACTTCCTCGTCATCCACCACCAGAATATCGGACATACCGCGCACTCCTTAAACCATCGTCGGCAATCGCAGGGTCACAACCGCACCCTGCAGCGCACCATTCGCAAGCTCCAGTGACCCGCCCATCCGCTCGGCGATGCGCCGCCCCAAGGCCAGCCCCACTCCAAGCCCTGCAGCCTTGCCGGTCTGAAACGGCTGGAACACCTTCAGCAGCATCTCTTCCGGAATGCCCGGACCCGTGTCGGTGACCCGCAGTTCAATCAGCCCATCTGTCCGGTTGGTCCAGGTGAGGTCAAGAACACCGCCATCCTCCATCGCCTCGATCCCGTTCGAGATGATCGTGTTCAGAACCTGTTCCAGCTCTGCCGGGCGGCCCAGCACGATTGGGCTGCCACTGCCGGGGGTGACCGAGACACTGATCGACCGCCGGGTCAGTTGGGGTTGGAAGCCGTCAATGCAGCGCGCGATGACCTGGTCGATCTGCGCCTGTTCCGACAGGCTGCCCGGGTCACGGCGGCTGCGGATCAGGAACGACCGGATCCAGCCTTCCAGCCGGTCAACCTGGTCAGTGATATCCGTCAGGGTTTCGCGGCTGCTTTCGGGAATGTCGTCGTCCAGGGTCAGTTCGGCGCAAGACCGGATCGACGCCAGTGGATTGCGCAGACCATGCGCGACTGCTGAAGCCATTTCCCCCACCACGGCCAAACGCTCGGTTTCAACAGTCCGGGCTTCTTGCCGGATCAACACCCGGCTGGCGTAGGTGATGACCACCACAAGCCCGCCGAACAGCACCGCAGCCGCCACCAGCGCGCCAAGCCAAGCATAGCTGCGCACGCGCTGCATCGACACCAGAAGTGCGCCAGGCGCCTTGTAGACCTCCACTGCGCCAACCACGGCCGTTCCGTCCGTCGATCGGATCGGGATGTAATATTCGATGAATTCGGTGACGCCGGGCGGGAATCCGACATGTTCTTCCTTTGCGCCACGTTCCACGATGTTCAACTCGGGGTGCAGGTCGCCGCGCATGGCACCTGCCAACTCGTCATTGTCGGGAAAGCTTTTGCCGATCATTTCGGCATCGCTTGACCAGAGGATCGTGCCGTCGCCCGAATAAACATTGGCGCGGAACACGTCGGGCAGACGGCCGACATGGGTCAGCAGCTCTTCGATGTCCTGGTCAGCAGACGCGGGTGAGTTCTTCAAGAAGTAGCCAGTGGCATTTTCCACATGCACGACCGAATTCAGGAACTCGGTCGAAACAGTGGCATCGCGCAACATCATCTGCGCAACGATGTAGCGCGACAGCGTCGTCGACAACGCGAGGGCGGTCGAGAACACCAAGACGAAACTGAAAAGAATGAATGCCACCACCATTCGCAGGTGGTGCGGAGAATCGCGCAATAACATCGTCTTGGGGAGAATCGTCATGGCCTGCTTGGCCTTCTCGCTTGTTCGGTTTGCAGGTCACATCCTCGGGCCGAGGCCTCGTATCCGTATATAGACCTAAGGTTTATGGACATCTGTCGCAGGGTGTATGCGGGGCCTTTTCGCCCCCGGACTGCGCGATATGCCCCAGTTTCCGCCGCCGACGCCATCGGCAGTCGCGGCGTTTCGCGTCAGGTCTGTGTTATCCGGAGCGGCCCTTCATTGGCGGGTTCGGGATGGCGACAGGTGGTCGCATATGACTTCGCACACCCCCAGGGGAGACATGATGTCCGGTATCCTGCTTCTGGAAGACGAACCCATCATTGCCCAGAACATCTGCCGCGCACTTGGGCGCGGCGGCCATACGGTGACACATGCGGCTTCGGCGCGTGAAGCCCGCCAGCAACTGGCTACCGCGCGGTTTGATCTGGTGCTGGCCGACGTGAACCTTGGCGACGGTGACGGAATCGAGGTCCTGACCTCAACGGCCGCCTCTCTAAGCGATGTGCCTATCGTCATCATGACCGGGCAGGACACGCTAGACAATCGCTTGCGGGCCGAGGGGCTGTCTGTGTCGGCATTCCTGTCCAAGCCCTTTGCCATGTCGCGGCTGGCCGAACTGACCGGCACCTTGCTGGCAGAGACCGGCAAACAGGCTGGCAAAAGGCGCGGGCCCTCGGTGCTGATGTATTCCCATGACACGATCGGGCTCGGCCATATGCGGCGCAACACTGCCATTGCGAAAGAGCTGGTGGCCCGGGTGCCTGGCGCCTCGATCCTGATGCTGGTGGGCTGCCCGGCTGGCATGGTGTTCGAGCCGCACCCGGGCATCGACTATGTCAAGCTGCCGTCGCTGACCAAACTGGGGCGCGGACGCTGGCAGGCCGGCAGCCTAAGGATTGATGCCGCGACCACCCGCGCCTTGCGCGCCGGCATTCTGGACCTCGTGATCGAAACCTTCGCCCCCGATGTCCTTTTGGTCGATCACGAACCTGCAGGCGTCTGGGACGAACTGGTTGAACCGATCCGCGCCCTGAAGGCGCGCGGCCGAACCCGCGTGATCCTTGGCCTGCGTGACATCCTGGATGACCCGGACCGGGTGGCCCGGGCGTGGAAGTCCTCGGGGACGGAGGCAACCATTTCGGACCTCTATGATGACGTCCTGATCTACGGCAGTGAGCGGTTCTATCCCTCTGATACCGCCTATGGGCTGGAAGCCTTGCGCCCCGGCAATGTCCGCTATTGTGGTGCGGTGACCACAGCCCGACCATCGGTCCGCGAGCGCTGGGCCGGACCGCCGCGCCGGGTGCTGGTGTCTGGCGGCGGCGGGCGCGACGCCTATCTGCTTTTGGACACCGTCCTGGCCGGGTTCGAAGCGCTTGCCCCGCATCGTCGCCCCGAACTTACGCTGGTGGCCGGGCCATTGATGGATGAGGAACTTGCCAGCGCCCTGAAGCACCGGGCGTCCGAGACCGGGGCGATATTCCGCGACACAACGCCCGACCTTCCCGCGATGCTCCGTCGGTCGGATCTCTTCATCACCATGGGCGGCTACAATTCGGTGACCGAAGCCCTGGTCACCGGGTGCCCCGCCCTTGTCGTGCCGCGCGTCGGACCTTCGGGCGAACAGCGCATCCGGGCCGAACGGCTGCTTGCGCTTGGCCTGGCGACAGTGGTCTGGCGCCAGGATCTGACGCCCGCGCGGATGGCTACGGCGCTGACGTCCAAACCTCGATCCAGACCCAAGACGCCAGAGTTGTCGTTCGACGGTGCCACTGAAGCCGCAGGCCACATTGCGGCCGTTCTTGCCGCTGCGGCCCATGCCAACCATGAGGTGACCCTGAATGCTTGACCAAGCGCCAGTACGCGTCGGCTATGTGCTGAAGCGGTTCCCGAGGTTCTCCGAGACCTTTATCCTGAACGAACTTCTGGCGCTGGAAGCGCTGGGGATCGAATGCCATGTTTTCTCTCTGCTGTCCCCGCCTGACGAGCCGCGTCATGCCCGTCTGGCCAAACTGCGCGCCCCGGTGACCTACCTGTCAAAGTCCACTGGGGAGGTCCCAATCCCGGACTCAACAGACGCCGTTCTTTTTGCTGGCAATGACCCAAAAAGCGTTGCGTCGTTGCGGACCAAAGCCGCCGAAGTGGCACGGTTGGCGCGTGAGGCGGGCATCACGCACCTTCATGCCCATTTCGGCTCGGACCCGACAACAGTGGCCTTGCTGGCAGCACGTCACTTGGGCGGAACGTTTTCCTACACCGCGCATGCGCGCGATATCTACCGCACCTATGTCACACCGGAAGTCGATGCCGCCAAGCGCCGGGCAAAGCTGACCGAAGCGGCCTTCACGGTTACCGTGTCGGACTGCAATGCCGATCACCTAAGCACGCTGTGCCCCGAGGCGTCAGATCGGATCTACCGGCTTTACAACGGGATCGACCTCACTCTCTTCAGCCCGACGGAAAGTTCCGTCCAAGGTCGCATTTTGGCGGTCGGCCGGTTGGTAGAGAAAAAGGGCTTCTCTGTCTTGGTCGCTGCTTGCGCCCTTTTGCGGGACCGAGGACTGGCGTTTGACTGCCGGATCATTGGCGATGGCCCGCTGCAAAGCGCGCTTCAGGCACAGATCGAAAGGCTGGATCTTGCAGGGCAGGTGACCCTCGCGGGACCCATGCCGCAAGAGCGGCTGGCCGATGAGCTTGGCACTGCCGCGATTGCAACGCTGCCCTGCGTCATCGCCCCGGACGGCGACCGCGACGGTCTGCCGACCGTCCTGCTGGAGGCCATGGGCAAGGCCATTCCCGTTGTCACCACAACCGTGACCGGCGGGCCCGAGATCGTGGCCGAAGCTGAAACCGGCCTGCTTTGTCGACCTGGTGATCCGGTCGCGTTGGCTGATGCGCTGGAAACCCTGCTGGCCGACCCAAAGCGTGCCCGCGCTATGGGGATCGCAGGTCGGCAGCGCGCGGAACGGCTGTTTGATTTGTCCAGCAACGCCCTGCGGTTATCCGATCACTTTGCACGGATACCGGCCCGAAAAGCTTCCAAGGAACCAAAGTGATGCGCATCGCCTATGTCTGTGCCGACGGTGGCATTTCGGTCTTCGGCGAAAAGGGGGCATCTGTCCACATCACGGCGATGGCGCAGGCTTTTTGCCATACCGGGCACGAGGTGCGGCTACTTTGCGCAAAACGCGGTGTCGGTTCGGCCGTTTATCCGGTCGAGGAGGTGACAGCATACCTGCCCCGGCAGGACAACCGCGCGGACAAGGAACGCGGACACATCGCCACTGCTGCCGCGATCGAGGATCGGCTTGTTGCGCTGCATCGCACCTGGCCCTTTGACCTGATCTACGAAAGGTACTCGCTGTGGTCTACCGCAGGTGTCCGGGCGGCGCGGCGGTTGGGTGTGCCGGTGGTGGTTGAGGTGAACGCTCCCCTCGTAGCCGAACAGGCTGAGTTTCGGGCGTTGGCGCTTGCAGAGGACGCTCGCACTATCGAGGCGGAGGTCTTTCGGTGCGCCGATGCGCTGGCCGTGGTGTCGGATGAACTGGTGGCCTATGCGATGGCTCGCGGCGCGGCAGGGGGCAGGGTGCATGTCATCCGCAATGCCGTGGACACCGCCCGGTTTCATCCGAAGGTGCAGCCTGCGCAGGTCCCCGGTATTCCGGATCAGGCCTTTGTCGTCGGCTTTTCGGGATCCCTCAAGGCTTGGCACGGGCTGGATACACTGCTGCCCGCCTTCCGCGTATTGCGGGATCAGGTGCCGTCCGCGCATCTTCTTGTTGTTGGAGAAGGCCCGCGCAAGCCATGGGTCCAGGGCTACGCAGAAGGCGCTGGGCTGGCTGGGGCTGTCACGCTGACCGGTTGGGTGGGACACGATGATCTGCCCGGCCTGATCGCGCGGATGGATGTGGCGACCGCGCCCTATCCCATGGCCGAGGGGCACTACTTCTCACCGCTGAAGCTTTACGAATATCTCGCTCTCGGGAGGCCGATCGTTGCCAGCCGCATTGGCCAGACCGCTCAGGTTCTGCAAGGAACCGACGCCGCCCTGCTGGTTTCACCGGGCGATTGCGCTGCGCTGACCCACGGCTTGTTGCGTCTGGCAAACGACCCAGCCTTGCGTGCAAAGCTGGCCCGCAATGCCGCAATCGAAGGCCGCAAACACGACTGGACCGACAATGCCCGCGCCGTGGTGGATCTGGCGCGGCAAAGAGCCCCGGCATGAGCGAGGCGAACCTGGCCCCGCGCGCGCTCTGGCGTCTGTTTCGCAGGATGGGACCCCACGCGCGCCCGCATCGCCGCAAGCTGATCCTTGGCTCGCTTGCCATGTTTGTCGTGGCCCTGACCGAAATCATCCGGCCTTGGCCGATCAAGGTGGTGTTTGACGGCATCCTTATCCCGCAAGAGCAGCCAGACGCCGTGATGTCTCAATTGATTGCCTGGTTCGGGGCTGGAGACGGCCTGCTGGCCGCTGCAGCCCTGACAATTCTGGGCGTCGCGGTGATCGGCGGGGCCATGGCCTATGTCCAGGCCACGATGATCGCAACAGTCGGGCAAGAGGTCGTGGCCGACATCCGGTTGGACCTTTATCGCCATGTTCAGAAGCTTTCGCATTCGTTCCATGACACGGCGTCAAGCGCCGACATCATCTCGCGTCTGACTGGGGACGTGCGGATGATGCGCGACCTCTTGATCGACGCGGCGGTGTTCTTTGCCGCCCGGACCTTGGTGATGGTGGGCACAGTGGCCATCATGTTCCTGATGGACTGGCGATTGACCTTGGCCGCCCTGGTGGTACTGCCGGGTCTTTTCTGGGTTACCCAGGTTTACAGCGCCAGGATCAGGGACGCCGCCCGCCGCCAGCGCCGCAAGGAAGGCAAGATCGCCGTAGTGATGACCGAAGGCCTCTCGGCCATCTCGGTGGTCAAGGGCTTCGCCCGCGAAGCCTATGAAGAAGAGCGGTTCGCTCGCCAGAACAGCTCCTCGGCCGAGGCTGGCGTCGTGTCCACCCGACTGAGCGCGCAGATGGACCGGGTCGTGCAGGTGATGCTGGCCTTCGGCACCTGCATAGTCATCTGGTATGGTGTTGAACGGGTGCGCAGCGGGGCGGTCAGCCCGGGTGACCTGCTGATCTTCACTGCCTACCTTACCACGCTCTACAAACCGATCCGGAAAATGAGCGCGATGACCTCGCGTATCGCCAAGGCAACCGCAAGCGGCGAGCGGCTGCTGGAAATCCTTGATATTCAGCCCGATATCACGGATCCGCCGGGCAAGACCGAACCCCATGACATAGCCGGCCACCTAGCTTTTGAAGGTGTGACGTTCGGCTACCCCGGTCAGGCGCCGGTCCTGCGCAACGCATCACTGCAGCTCAGACCTGGTGAGGTGGTCGCACTCATCGGCAACAGTGGTGTGGGCAAATCCTCGGTCGGAAAGCTCATGATGCGGTTTTACGATCCGCAAGGGGGCCGGATCACGCTGGACGGTCACGACCTTCGCAACATTTCCCTCGCGTCCTTGCGGGATCAGATCGCGGTCGTGCTGCAAGAGTCGATTCTCTTTGCTACATCGGTCCGTGACAACATCGCCTATGGCTGCCTAGACGCGACTGAAGCCGAGATCTTGGCCGCCGCAACCGCCGCAGGGGCGGACAGCTTCATCCGACGCTTGCCTGACGGGTACGACACCCTGTTGGGGGACCGAGGTGAAACCTTGTCCGGCGGGCAACGGCAGCGGATCGCCATTGCCCGGGCCATCCTGCGCCGTGCGCCGATTCTCATCCTGGACGAGCCACTGACCGGTCTTGACGCGGCCACGGCGCGCGACCTGATCGGCACGCTTCGGGCAGTTGCCAGGGGGCGCACCACCCTTCTGATCGCGCATGATGCACTGTCGCTGACCCTGGCCGACCGTGTGGTTCTGGTAGAGGACGGCGATTTCGTTCCGGCACCACCCAAAAGACAAGAGCACCTGGCATGACCAAGATGGACTTTCCCACCCGCCTTTGTCCTGACTCTGAAACGCTTCGGACGCTGATCGCGGAAGGGCCATCGCCTTCGGCTGCGCGCGCGATTGCACCGGGAACCTTCAGCAAGTCACTCAAGGTCGTCCGGGTGCATTTTCCCGCCACCAAGCCCATGCAACTTGTCCTCCGGGCAGAGAGCGTCACCGGCGCAGCCGAGATGCTGGTCGCCGAATGGGTGGGACCGTCTGCCCCCGCCCTTGCGCTGGCCGAAAGCGCCCGCTTGTCCAAGCCGCGCCGCGGTCAGATGGCTGCCGGACCTGAGGCGACGGTGGTTGCTGACCTTGCTCGTGGCCTTATCCTGCGCCGCCCGGGGTTTGACACCAAGCTGCCGGGCTTGCGATTGCTGCACGACATTGGCTTTGCCGCCGACCGGCTGGGTGCCCTCGGGCTTGATCGAGCCTCTACAATCGACCTTGTTGCCCACCGCCTTGGCAAGCGTGCAGTCCTGCGGATCGTCGGCGGCAACGGCACGCACTACGCCCGACTTCGCCCGGTGACGTCAGGCTCGGGTCAGGCCGCCTATGATCGGCACCTCTCTCTTTGGTCCGTGCTTGACGGAAAGGACGGGCTGACAGTCCCGCGCCCCTTGCGGTTTGATCCCGACCTTGGCCTTGCGCTTTATGATGCCCTTCCTGGCTCCACTCCGGTCTTTCGCGGGCTTCCCGGGTTTCGTGCGACCCGAGATGTCATGCGGGCCATCCTCACCTTGCAAGCCTTGACCATTGACGCCGACGAACATCGGGCCTCGGACGAACTTGCGATCCTGAACGCTTGGTTCGACCGTACAGCGGAGGTCTTTCCCGATCTTGCCGAGCAGCTGCATGACCCGCTTGCCCGACTGAGCGACGAGATGCTTTCGCTCCCGCCGCTGCCCCCCGTCCCTTGCCACCGTGACCTGCACGAAGGTCAGATCCTCTTGCATCAGGGCGGTGTTGGGCTGCTGGATTTCGACACCCTGCGTTTGGGCGATCCTGCGCTGGATATCGGCAACCTTCAGGCGCATCTTTTGCTGGCGGGCTTTCAGGGTGGCACTTCGCCTTGGGCCTTTGTCAATGCCATGGATCTTGCTGTGCCGAAGCTGTCGTTACGTCGTATCGGCATCTGGCGCCGGGCTGCACTTTTGCGGCTTGCCATGATCTACGCTTTCACCAGCACGCCCCACATGGTGATCCAACGCCTGATCAACGAGGCGGCCTGATGTTCGATCTCTTGCATGACCCCGATCTGCCCACGCTTGCCGCGATCAGCCGGACCGACCTTGCAAGGATCACTGGCCATACCGGGACCCGCCTTTTGCGGCTGCGCTATCAGCCGGGCGCACGCGCGATCCTTCATGTGGCCCTGGGGGATGAGGTCAATGCCTGTGAGGGCGCAATCTGGTTCTTTGCAGGCGGCAAGGCCGCTAAAGTGGCCCGCAAGCATGCCGATGCGCGTCTTGACCCTACGTCGGGGGCGCTCTTTCAGGCCTTTCCGCAGGATCACCGACTGCCGCATCTGGCGCAATTCGTGGCCCACGCCGAAGAGCTTGCACCGCGCCTGATCGGCGGCCCGGCCAGTGGTGCGCCGGACCTGATGCGCTACCGGCCCGGTCTTTCGGCCACCTTCCGCTGGACCCGCGCCGACGGTCAGGTCTTCTTCGTCAAACAAACCGCCGAAACCGACGTTACCGCCCAAGCTTTGGCAGTCGCGAACCTTGCCGACGCAGCGTGGGGCCGGGCGGTCAGTTTTGCCCCCGTTGCCGGCCTTGTTCCCGAGCTTGGCTTGATCGCTTACGCCAGTGCACCGGGGGTGCCGCTTGAAGCCGAGGTGACCGACATCGCCATGGCACAGGTTCTGGTCGCGCTGCGGGCGCTTTGGTCATTGCCTGTGGTGCCCGGACGGGTGCTGGATAGAAAGGCACTTCTGGATCGTGCCGCCCGTGCGCAGCGGATGGTCGCTCTCTTTGACCCCGAGGCGGGCCAACGCGCCAAGGACCTTGTAGCAACCTTGGAAAGCTGGGATGTGCCAGTTCACTTGCGACCCATTCACGCCGACATGAAGCTGGAGCATGCTTTCCTGTCCGGCCTGCAGACCACCTTGATCGACATGGAAAGCCTGTCTCTTGGTGACCCGGAATATGACCTTGCAGCCCTGGACGCTCGGCTGACCCTGGCGCAGCTGACCGGTCAGATTGCCAGTCCGGCTGCCGAAGCTGCCCGCCAGCAGATCCGCAATCTGGCTGGTCCGGGCTACCTCTGGTTTCTGGCCTGCGCCCGCTTGCAATGCGCAAAGTTCTTCGCCCAAAGGCTTGACCCAGCGACGATCCCAATTCTACGACAGATCCTTGCCGACGACTAAGGAAAAGCGTTTGTCGGCAACCAGGGCTGGGCTGCGCAATCGAAGTCTTGCAGCCGTAGTCCAATCCGTCTGGGCCGTTCAGCGCGTCGATTGCAGTACCGAAAAGCCACTTGCCCGCGAGAAGCGGCCCGACGTTCGGGATGGTCCACAGCTGCAGGCGTTCCGATACCAAGAGTGCCCAATGGCTGGCTGATGACTTCTCAAGCGGTGGGGGATCCCAAGACGACCGATAGGTCATGATTGCCGTCCTGCAACGGAAACTCCACACCGTCTTCCGTCACAGTCAGGGCTGTGCCATTCAGGACGGCTGACCGGATTCCGCGCCCGCAGGCATCCGGGTTGGAGAGGGTCACAACATACTTCGCAGCGCCAAGCGCGATGGTCACCGTCAGCTCGGGCCAGGATTTGGGAAGGCACGGATTCAGGCAAAGCGTATCGCCTGTGCGGGTCAGTCCGATGATCCCCTCGATCCCCGCCCGATACATCCAACCGGCCGAGCCTGTGTACCAGGTCCAGCCGCCGCGACCGGCGTGGGGCGGGGTGGAGTAGACGTCGGCCGCCACGACATAGGGCTCTACCTTGTAGCGATCAGCATCCGACGGGGTCAGCGCGTGGTTGATCGGGTTCAGCATTGCAAAGAGGTCGTGCGCGGCGGCGCCGTCGCCCAGCTTGGCCTGTGCAAGTACTGCCCACATGGCGGCATGGCTGTATTGGCCACCGTTTTCGCGCAGGCCCGGCGGATAGCCCTTGATATAGCCGGGGTCGAGCGGCGTGCGGTCGAATGGGGGGGCAAAGAGCAAGGCAAGACCGGGATCGGGGCGAACAAGGCGCTTCGTCATCGAGGCCATGGCGACGCGCGCCCGGTCGGGGTCGGCTGCGCCGGACAGAACTGCCCAGGATTGCGCGATGCTGTCGATCTTGCATTCGTCCGAACTTGCCGAGCCAAGCAAGGTGCCGTCGTCGAATGTACCGCGCCGATACCATTCCCCGTCCCAGCCGCTTGTCTCAATGGCATCCAGAACCGACCTTCGATGGGCCCGCCAGCGAGCGGCACGGGCCGGATCGCGGGTATCGGCATAGGGCGCCATCAGGTCGATGGTCGCGATCAATAGCCAGCCTAGCCAGACGCTGGTGCCCCGGCCAGCTTCGCCGACGCGGTTCATCCCGTCGTTCCAGTCGCCAGTGCCGATCAGGGGCATGCCATTCTCGCCCGTCAGGGCGATGGCCTGGTCAATGCCCCTGGCACAGTGTTCGAAAAGCGATGCGGTGGTTTCAGACTGTTGCGGCTGGAAAAAGTCGTCATGCGCCCCGGCTGGGACCGGTGGCCCCTGAAGGAACGGAAACTCTTCGTCGAGGATCGACACGTCCCCGGAGACAGCCATGTAGCGCGCAACGCCATAGCCAAGCCAGACCCGGTCGTCCGAGATATGGGTGCGCACACCTTGACCGGAATGGGGCAGCCACCAGTGCTGCACGTCGCCTTCGGGAAACTGGCGGGCGGCAGCGCGCAGAAGGTGGGCGCGCGTCATCTCTGGCCGTGCAAAGGTCAGCGCCATGCCATCCTGCAACTGGTCACGGAAGCCATAGGCTCCACTCGCCTGGTAAAATCCGGCCCGTGCCCAGATCCGGCAAGCAAGCGTCTGATACAGAAGCCAGCCATTCAGAAGAATATCCATCGCGCGGTCGGGCGAGCGGATCTGGACGGTGCCAAGCAGCGTGGCCCAGTGATCCTTGGCGCTGGTCAAGAGCACCTCTGCATCGGTAGCGCGCAGACGCTGGATCAGATTGCTGGCGGCTGCGCCGCTGTCGGACTGCCCGATCAGGAAGGTAAGCGTCACCGTCTCGCCCGGGCGCAGGGTCAGGTGGCGTTGCAGGGCGGCGCAGGGGTCAAGGGCCGGTCCGGTCGCACCGGACAGTGGTCTGCCCTGCAGGCCAGCAGGCGCGGCAAGGGACCCGCCTGCCCCGATGAATTCAGCACGGTCGGCAGTCAGGCTGGTGGCGCCTGCCCCGAAATCGGCAAAGGCTACGCGGCCCGGGAAAGCCGTGCTGAAGCTGTTTTGCGCAAGGATCGCCCCAGTGGCGGGATCAGTGCGTGTGAGGATGTAAGGCGCAGTTGCCCCGCGCGACGTGCCCAGCACCCATTCGGCATAGGCCGAGACCGAGAGGTTTCGTGTCGTCGCGCCGGTATTGCGCAGCTGAAGGCGGGTGATCTTGGCGGGCGCGTCCAGCGGCACGAACTGGGTCATTTCGGCCGCAATGCCGTTCGACGCATGCTCAAAGCGGGAATACCCGAAGCCGTGCCGCGCGATGTAGATGCCGGGGCCGCGAATGGGCAGCGCCGTGGGCGTCCAAAGCTGGCCGGTCTCAAGATCCTGCAGATAGATCGCCTCACCTGAAGGGTCGGTCACCGGGTCGTTCGACCATGGGGTGATCTGGTTCTCGCGGCTGTTGTCCGACCAGACATGGCCGCTGCCTTCGGCCGAGACCTGGAAGCCGAACGAAGGGTTGGCGATCACGTTGATCCAAGGGGCAGGGGTGTTGCGCCCGGCCTGAAGGATGGTCACATACTCGCGTCCATCCAGATCGAATCCGCCCGTTCCGTTGAAGAACTCAAGCTTTGGCAGTGCAGGCGGCGGCGATGCTGCGATCCTGGGGCGGCGGTCTGCAGGCTTTCCTAGTGGCACGGGTGACAGCCGCGCAAGCTGGCTGGCAAGATCGCCGCGGCTGGCCACCAAGACCACGCGGGCTGCCGACATCAGATGCTCTCGTGCCCCGGGATTGAGAAGGTCCGTCCGCAGCGCATGAATTGTCCCGTTGACGGGGGCGTGTATGCCAACGGCACGAGGGCGCGACCTCGCGGCGCGCACGGCGCTTTCGATCGCGATCTGCAGGTCCTGCACATAGGACGATGTCCGGTCATTCAGCACGACAAGATCAACGGCAAGCTGATGCATCTGCGCGTATTCATGCGCACTGATCGCCTGATGCAGGACGGAAATGTCGGTGGCATCATCGATCCGTAGCAGCACGATCGGTAAATCGCCCGAGATTCCCAGCGCCCAAAGTGCGGACTGTGGGGCCGCGCCCGCCACGATCTGCGATGGTGAAGCGCGCAACCGGGTGTCGTTGCGGATCAGCATGCCGCCCAAAGTCTGGAAATCAGCGGCGTCTGCGTGTGTGATGCCAAGGTGACGCAACTGCACCTGCGCCTGCGTCCAGGCAAGAGTGGCAGCGCGGGCGAAGGCCGAAGGGTCGCGGTGCCGATCCACGAGGTCAAGAAGCTTACCCGGCGTATCGGCGACCATCGTCCAGAAGGTCACACGGGTCGTTCCGCCCGCCGGAACACTGACCCGCCGCCGGATCGAGAAGATCGGGTCCAGCACCGTGCCAATGGTCCCCGACAGCGGCTGATCGATCATGGTTGCCGAGGCGAGGTCCCGTCCGCGCCCGATGAACTTTGCCCTGTCGGTCTCGATCTCGATCGGTGCTGTATCCTCGCCCTCGACCACCGCGATATGGGCGGCCCATACCTCGGGGTCAGCAGGCGACCGGCGTCGGCGGGTCGCAATGATGACGCCGAGTTCTGGCAGGTAATCCGTAACGACGAACATCTTTGAGAATGCCGGGTGCGCCTGATCCGCCGACGGTGGTGCAAGCACCAGTTCGGCGTAGGATGTCACGTCGACTTCCCGTGCCCGCCGCCCGCTGTTCGTCAGGGTGACACGACGAGCCTCGGCATCGTCTTCGGCCGATACGACGACTTCGGTCAAGGTGGTCAGTCGCGGCATCTGGTGGGAGAAGGCGGCGTGGTGTTCGCAGAAGACCGCATGGTGCCGGTCCGACCCAGCGCGTGTCGGCTGGACGCTTGCGGACCAGACCTCGCCCGAGGCCGTGTCGCGCAGGAACAGAAACGAGCCAAGTGCGGCCTGCGACGACTCGGACCTCCACCGCGTGATCGCGAGGTCACGCCAGCGGCTAAAGCCCTCGCCGGTGGCCGTAAGCATCACGCCATAGTTGCCGTTGGAAAGAAGATGGGCCGTCGGTGCCTCTCGAGCTGGGTCCTCAAACGCCCGGACAGCAGGCGCGTCATGGGTCTCAACAGGGGCCACAAGGACTTCGGTCGCGCGGGGCGGGGCGCTGGCAACGTCGCGGGGAATGCGCTCTTGCAACAGCAGTTCCGCACCTTGGATCATCGGTTCGGCATGGAAGCGGTCGCGCAGGCGGCCGTTCTGCAGGGTGTTGGCGATGGCGGTGATCGTCATCCCCTGATGGTGCGCCATGAAGCTGCGGACGATGGACTGGGTTTCGCCCGTCGGCAGGCGCGCAGGTGTGAAATCTACCGCTTCGTAAAAGCCATAGTCCCCTTGAGCGCCGAGTTGGGCAAGTTCGGCATAGTTTTGCACCGCGGCGACCGGGTCGATCATCGCGGCAAGGCCGGTGGCATAGGGCGCTATCACACGGTTTTCGCTTAGGCCCCGTTTCAGGCCAAGGCCCGGCACGCCGAAGTTGGAATACTGATAGGTCATCTCCAGGTCGCGGGCATTGTAAGAGGATTCGGATACCCCCCATGGAATGCCCAGTCCCGCCGCATAGCTTTGCTGGCGGGCGACGACCAGACGCGTGGTCTGCTCCAGAACCGATCCGGCCGGAGCCCGCATCACAAGCGAGGGCATCAGGTATTCGAACATGCTGCCCGACCACGAAATCAGCGCTGATCCCGACCCGATCGGCGTGGCGGCGCGGCCAAGACGGAACCAGTGCCGGGTCTCGACATCGCCCTTGGCAATGGCGAACAGGCTTGCAAGCCGGGCCTCTGAGGCCAGAAGGTCGTAGCAGTTGGTATCCAGCCGGTTGGTCGTGACGGAGAAGCCGATGGAAAGAAGCTTTCTGTCCGGATCGAGGAGAAAGCCGAAGTCCATCTCGACGGCAAGGGTGCGGCTCAGGGCCTCGACCTCGGCCAGAAGCTTGGCATCCCGGGGGGCGGCCAGATCGGCAAGATGATCCGCAAGGGTGGACTGCAATGCGCGGGTCCAGAACTGCACCTCGGAAGACAGGTTGCCGGTCAAGGACATTGCGCCGTCCATGGGGGCCGTCAGCATGGCAAGCGGGTATGCCGGATCAGCCGCCAGTGTTGCGATTTCGGAAAGCTTGCGGATAAGGCCCAGATCACCGGCATCAGCCTCGGGTGCGCGACTGGCGAGCACCGCGCAATCGGCCATCGCCTGGCGGACAGCCAGATCATCATGCGCGCTTTGGGTCGCCCAGTCACGGCAGGCTTGCGCCACCGCGATCAGATGCCCGGCAAGGTTGCCGCTGTCGACCGAGGACACATAGGCCGGGTCCAGAACACGCAGGTCACGGGTGTCGTGCCAGTTGTAAAGGTGCCCGCGAAAGCGCGGCATCCGCTGCATCGTCTGCAGGGTATCGTGCAGCCGCTGCAGGGCCGCCCGCTGCCCGATCCAGCCCATGTCATGCGCCGCAACGGTCGAGAGGAGATAAAGTCCGATATTGGTGGGCGACGTCCGCGTGGCGATGGCCGGCCTGGGAATTTCCTGAAAGTTGTCGGGGGGAAGGAAGTTGTCTTCCGGCGTCACGAAGGTCTCGAAGTACCGCCAGGTGCGCCGGGCGATCAGGCGCAACTCATGGGCCTGCAGTGCGGAAAGTGGGGCTGTTTCCCGCTGCGCCCAAGGCTGGCTGATCGCCCGGGCCAGCGCTGGGGCCGCCGCCCAGACAAGTCCAAAGACCAGAGCCAGCGGCCAGACCGTGGGGTTCAGAAACCAGGCAAGGCAGCACGCCGAGGTGCCAAGGACCAAGCCGGGCAACATCGACAGATACTGCTGGCCAAAGCCCGGGCGGGCGCTGTTGCCGATCTGCGCCGCCGTCATCCATTCCAGAAGATGCCGGTGCGAGACTTTAAGACGAAAGGCCGTGCGGATGACTGCGTCGATCATGCTTGCAGCGGTGTCAGCCAGAAGCATCACACTGACGGCAATCTGGCCAAGGGCAGTCAGGACGTCCGCCCAAAGCGCTGCGAAATGACTGCTCAGGGTGACGCCGCTGCGGGCCGGGAAGAACCCGAAAGGCAAGGACAGAACCCGCGGCAGCGCCAGCATCGACAGCGTCAAGGCCGTCCACATCAGGGCCAGCGGCAGCGGCAACATCCAGCCCGCCACCAGCGATAGCATGGCCATCGGCGCCAGAAGTGACCGGCGCAGGTTGTCGATCATCTTCCAGCGCCCGATCGTCGGAACGCCACCCCGGTCATCGGCACGACTGCCGAAGATCCATGGCAAAAGCTGCCAATCGCCCCGCGCCCAGCGGTGCTGACGCCGTTTGTCGACGTCATAGCGGGCCGGGTAATCCTCGACCACCTCGATGTCCGAGGCGAGGGCGGCCCGCGCGAAGGTTCCTTCGAAAAGGTCATGGCTCAGCAGGGTGTTTTCGGGCACCCGTCCCTTCATCGCCGCCTCGAACGCATCCACGTCGTAGATGCCCTTGCCGGTGAACGTGCCTTCGCCAAAAAGGTCTTGGTAGATGTCCGAGGTTGCCGCGGCATACGGCTCAATCCCGCCGGGGCTGGAAAAGAGCTTCTGGTAAAAGGATCCGTCCTGTCCGGTGGGCAGCGACGGGCTGACTCGCGGTTGCAGGATGCCGTACCCACCGGTGACGCGTTGCAGTCCTGCATCAAACCGGGCGCGGTTCAGGGGATGGGCGATCTTTCCCACCATCTGCGCAACTGTCCCGCGCAGCAGGCGGGTATCGGCATCCAGCGTAATGACATAGCGGATATCGCCGGGCAGTTGGCTGCTGACGACGGCATAGCTGGTATCGGTGGCCCCGCGCAGCAGGCGGTTCAACTCGGCCAGCTTGCCGCGCTTGCGTTCCCAACCCATCCAGACGCCTTCGGACGGGTTCCAGAGCCGTCGGCGGTGCAGGAAATAGAACCGGTCGCCGTCCTCGGATGGGTAGCGCGCATTGAGCCGCGCGATAGCTTCGGTGGCGGCAGAGATCAGCCTGGCGTCCTCAGACGTTGTTTCTGTGGCAGAATCCCGGGCGTCGGAGAGCAATGCGTAATGCACCGCTCCGCCCGTGCTGGACAGGTGATGAACCTCCAGCCGTTCGATCTCTGTGGTGATGTCATCAGAGTTGTGCAGCAGTACCGGGACAGCGACCAGCGTGCGCAACGGCCTCGGAATGCCGCTGGTGAGGTCAAGCCCCGGAAGCGGTTTCGGGACCACAGAGCGGGTGATCAGCGTGTTTACGATGGCCGTTGCCACATCCGCCGCAAGCCAGACACCGATGATCCCCAAAAGCAGCAGCGCCAGAGGCCCGACCCCCGCAGAAGCCATCGCCGCCATCGGCGGGCTAAAGATGGCAATGCTGACCGCCAGGATTGCCACCAGATAACCGCGCAAACCCCATCGACCAACTGCACGGAATACCGTCAGCCGCGCAGGCGGCTGAAAGCCGATCGCGGCTTCCAGCCTCCCGCGCCCATCGCCGATCAACCAGTATCCTGTGTCCCGTTGATGCTCTGCTTCGCCTTGCGTGGCCAATGCCAGCGCTGCCTCCGTCACTTCGCCTTCGGAAAGCGGTGCATCATGGGCCAGGATTTCGATTTCGGTCCGGTACCGGTTTCGGGTCGCAAAATCCATCGTGGCGTAGGCGGGATTGTCCCGAAGCCGCGCATCGACCAGGCTCACCTCTTCGAAGAAGTCGGCCCAGTCCATCTCGGACGCCAGCCGCATCGACGTGACGATGTTCCGCATAGTGACGTTGGACGCGCCAAGCCGGGTCTGCGTGTTGGCAATGACCTCTTCTACCGACGTGCCCTGGCGGGTCATGCGGTCTTCCAGCCAGCCCAGAAGGGGTGTCTGTAAGGGGTCAAGGCCCCGCAGACGCTTGGCGATTTGACCGGCGACAATCTCTGGCACCGGGCGCGCCTCATAAGGCTCCACGACGCGTTGCATCAGGGAAAACGCCGACTGGCCAGACGTCCGAGATGCGCCGAGCACGGCATCGACGATCGCATCCGCCTCCAACCGCAGGGCGTGCCCCTCGACGATCTGTAGCGCCAGTCGGCGCATGTTTTCGATCAGGACAATCCGAAGGGTGATCGCCACGGCCCAAAGCTCGCCGATCATCAGCGGCTGGGCCTGCTGGTAGGCCCGAACGAACCGGGCGAGGACCGGGCCGGACATCAGGCTGTCGGTGTGCGCGACATAGGCCCAGGCAAGGCCCACAACCCGGGGATAACCCGCCAAAGGACCGTCGGCGAGTTTCGGAAGCTGGCGATAATACCCGGGTGGCAGGTCGTCGCGGATCTGACGCAGCTGCTGTTCCACAAGATGGAAGTTGTCCAACAGCCACTCGGCTGCCGGAACGATCACCTGGCCGGCCTCCAGCGCTTCCCCACAGGTTCGGTAGGCCTTCAGAAGAATGTCGCCATTCTCCTTGACCCGACGGCTGAGTGACTGGACCCGCAGCGATGTGCCCGTCGCGACCGGCTGGGCCGCCGCAAGGCTTTGCGCATGATGCTCCAGCCGCTCGGTCCCGAAAAGGTCAGCCCGGATTGGCGCGCTGTCCTGCCAGACGCCGGGTTCCGCGCGAAAGCGCCCTTTGAGTGAATCCTGGAGACGGCGGAGTTGTCCTTCCCAGACGCTCACTTAGCGGAAGTCTTGAACTCGGACACCTTGGCCGCAAAAGCCTGGCTGTCAGCGATCTGCGTCGGAAAGAGGTCACCGCGCTGGTCAGCTTGGCGCGACACGCCGCTCGCTGCATTGCGTTCGTCGCCAAAGTCGGCACGGATGCGACGCGTCATCAGCGCCCATTTGCTTTCGATCTGATCCCATTTCATGACTTTTTCCTCTCGAGTCGTCGTTATGCCCACATCCGGACACGACACCTGAATGAACGCCCTAAGCTGCATCAGGTTCCGTCCAATTGACTTCGAACCGGCGCCGCTGAAGACCCATCAGGCTGCAAGCCCGGGCAGGGCTTTGCGCAATTCGCGTCCGTCGTTTTCCTTGGTGATCAATCCCTGCGGGACGGAAAACTGCCAATGCCCGGCACAGATGACTTATCCAGCGACGATCGCATGCGCCGGGGCTGACAGGGTGGCCAGGTTCAAGGCTGCACCGGCCTCTGCAAGCAAAGCCTCGGCTTTGCGTGCCACCGACGCTGCAAGCAGCCCGTCATGGTTGCCGCAATCATGCCGGGTTCCACTGAATCGGAAGGCGATGATTGGAACGGCACGGCCTGAGATTGCGATGGCGTCGGTCAGTTGAATCTCGCCACCCTTTCCGGTGGGGGTCTTCTTCAGCACCTCAAAGATCAAGGGATCAAGGATGTAACGGCCGACCGCAGCAAATGAGGATGGCGCCAGGCCCGGTGCCGGCTTTTCGACCATGCCGGCCACCGGCATGCAGTTGTCCTTTGGCAAACCGCCAAGGCGGAAGATGCCGTATTGTGAGGTTTCTTCGGCCTTGACCTGCATCGCCGCGACCATATGGCCGTTCGTGTAATTCAGAGCCATTTCGGCAAGGCAGTTCGGCCCCATCACGATGTCATCTGGCAGCAATACCGCAAAGGGTCCGGGTAATGTGACGTCCTTGCAGCACAGCACCGCATGCCCGAGGCCACGCGGACGGTCTTGAAAGATGTACATGATCTCGGGGTAGGTGCCGCGAACGCCGCTGCCCGCTTCGTCCTGCTCTTCGTCTTGCAGGATTTGGCTGGCAAGGTACGCCTGAATGGCTACCTTTGGCGTGCTGATGACGACGACAATCCGCTCTGCACCAAGGTCGATGGCCTCCTTGATGGCAAAGTCGAGAACCACGCGGTCGTAGACTGGCAGAAGCTCTTTTGCCGTCACCCTTGTCGCAGGCAACAAGCGCGTGCCCAAACCGGCTGCCGGGATGATGACAGTCCTGATGGTGGTATCGGACATGGCTGCCTCTGAAGGTTGGGATTTGATACCGCAACAACGCGGCAGGTGCGCAATCGGTTCCCTTCAACGGCCCTATCAGCCACGAATGACGGATGACGGCCTGTCACTCGCGGGCCACCAAGACGCACCTGATCAGGCAGAGGCTGCGGCGCGGGGGTGTTTGTGGCGGCCGTGGCGAATACACGACGGACCAGGCGAAAATTGGCAATCCCCCGGCCAGGTTGTGCCAGTTGTCTGGTCACGTTCCAGAACATTGAACACATCAGCCCCAAGGGCATCTGCCTTACCGCAGAGTGTTTTGCGAAAATCCAAGCAGCGACTTTCTCGCTGTCTGAAGCCGTCGAATGTTGTTGCGGGACAACGAAGGCATTTCTGCAAGCGGCTAAAGTCGGCTGAACACCCACAGCGATGAGGAAAGCCAGATGTTCACCCGACGCACTGCACTAATGGGGGCAGCCCTTATTGCCGCGGCCCCGCTTGTCATCAAGACCGCAGGCGCGGAAGAGGTGATGGACACCTCGGCCGCGGCGCCGGTTGACTTGTCCAGCCTCCCGCGCCGCAAGCTCAAGCTGGTCAAGCCGCCTTTTGTTCACCTTTTCCGCTGACATCAGCCATCTTGCCTTGATGCCAAAGGCCACCGCCCTTGCCCCGGCCTGCGCACGTCCAATGCGGCGTTTTGTGCCCGTTTGCGCCCATGCCGATCTGGCTGCGTCTGGACTGCCCCAAAGCGGTCGCAGCAGCAGCCCCGGCGGATGACGCGATCAGCGCGCCGCCCGGCCTTGCGACCCAGACCCGCAAGCAGGGCAGGCGTGAGGATAACGATCAGGCCAACCGGACCGACAGCTTCATCATGCACCGGTTCGAGTCGATCTTCTCATGGGTCGAAAGCATGGGTCTCAATCGCGCGACCGACGACGACGATCTGAAAAACGCCCAGAAGGCGGCCGAGGATCATGACCGCATCACGTTGTCAAAGCACCACAAGCGCGCTGCCACCCGGTTGCTCTTGCATGTTGACCTTGCTCTGCAAGACGCCGACCACGAGCGTCTGTCGGACACCTTTACCTATCCCGAATGGAACCATCGCGCGCGTAGTTACACGCCCGACCGCACCCGCGTGCTAGAGGCCGAAGTCACGCCTGGCGAAAGCTTCAGACCGGATGCCCGGCTGATGGCCCGCGTGCGCCGTCAATTCGAGGCGCTGCATCCCAGCCGCATCCTGCTTCCCTGGCAGGTGGACGGCTCAGCGCTTGATCTTGACGCCCTGATTGCAGCGCAGGTCACCATTCGTGCCACCGGGCAGGGCAGCGACCGCATCTTCCGGGACCTGCAGCATGTGGAACGCGATTTGTCGGTAGCGATCCTGATGGACTGTTCCTGCTCGACCGATTCCGTCGTTGGCAGCCGCAGCATCATCGACGCCACGCGTGAGGCGCTGGCGGCCCTGGCGGGCGGGATCGATGCGGAAGGTGACCGGTTGGCGATCTGGAGGTTTTCCTCGCTGCGCCGTGACCGGTTGTTCCAGACCCGCTGCAAGGGGTTCGAAGGCCGCGTGACACCCGAGGTGACGGCCCCGGTCGGCGGCTTGAACCCCGGCCGCTATACCCGGCTGGGGGCCGCGATCCGCCATACCACGGCGCAACTGGCGACAGAGCCTTCCGCCCGCAAGCTGCTGTTGGTGTTGACCGATGGCAAGCCAAACGATCTGGGTCATTCCGCAGGCACCCATGGCATCAAAGACAGCCCCATGGCGGTGCGCGACGCCCGCTGATCGGGCCACTCGGTGCATGGCGTGATCGTCGATGCTGACGGACAGGATTGGTTCGCGCGCATCTTTGGCCGCGCCGGGTTCACCTTGTTGCCCGACCCAGCCCGGCTTGGCCGTGCCCTGACCCAGGAGACCTGACATGCGCTTTTGCCTTGCGGTGCTTGCCGCCCTCATCCCCGCTACCGCCTGGGCCGAGGCCTTCCAGCGCCCGATCCCGCAACCTCAGACCGCCCAGGCCGAGGTCAGCTACCTTGCCGCTGCGGTCATCATGGTCGCAGCGTTGATCGCCTTGCAGTGGCTGGTCGGCCGCAGATGAGCCTGATGCGGCTGACCTTGATCCTGTATCCGTTCGGGGCCGGGGCGATGGCGGTCAACGTGTTCTGCGCCTCGCTGATCTGGTCCTGGATCGGGTGGCCGGTGCTGACCCCGGTGCAATCGGTGATGGGCGGTCTGGTGGTGGGGATGCCTGCAACACTGGTCTTCGCCAGCCATATCCGCAGGCTGATGGCGCAGGCAGACGCCGCGCCATGACCTTTCGGTGGAGTTTGCGCCGGCGTAGCAGATTTTCCGGGGTTCGCTTGATCGGCTGATCTGAGCCCGGTTCGATATTGGCGTGCACGACTGTGCTACCGGCGTCTTTTGCTTTCCTTCGCCCGCTGCTGTGCGACCAACAAAACTGCTGCAAGGTAGCTTGCCGCCCTTTTCCGTGGCGACAAGCTTACCCGCGTGACCGGCCGTTTATGTCTAAAGGCGTGCAACGCAGTGGCCTTGCTTCGCCGGTCACTCAGACACCTTCAACCGGCCCCCCAGCTTGTGCACAGCGGTGTGGGGGCCGCCTTCGCTTCAACTCAGCAGGTGGGTCTCGGGGATGCCATAGACCGGGGTCGCGATCCCTTCCATCCGCGCTTTCAGCTGCAGGGACAGGAACTGCGAATAGTGGCGCGACTGGTGCAGGTTGCCGCCGTGGAACCAGAGCCCCTCCTGCTTGGTCGGCTTCCACATGTTGCGCTGCTCGCCCACCCAGGGGCCCGGGTCCTTGGTCGTGTCCGACCCAAGCCCCCAGCATTTGCCCACCTTGTCGGCCACATCGCGGCCGATCAGGTCCGCCGCCCAGCCGTTCATCGACCCATAGCCCGTAGCATAGACGATCACATCGGCGGGCAGGACCGTGCCGTCTTCCAGCACCACCGCATCCTCGGTGATCTCGCGCACATTGCCATGCGCCAGCTTGATCTTGCCGTCGATGATGAGCTGGCTGGCGCCCACGTCGATGTAATACCCTGACCCGCGCCGCAGGTATTTCATGAAGAGGCCCGAGCCATCGTCGCCCCAGTCCAGCCAGAACCCGGCCTTCTCCAGCCCCGCGTAGAACTCGGCGTCCTTTTCGCGCATCTGGTTGTAAAGCGGGATCTGGAATTCATGCAAAATGCGGTAGGGCAGGCTGGCAAAGATCATGTCCGCCTTATTGGTGGTCATGCCCCCCCGCACCGCCTGTTCCGAATAAAGCCCGGCCAGACCGATATCCATCAGCGTGTCGGACCGCACGATGTGCGTCGATGACCGCTGCACCATGGTCACATCGACGTCGTTCTCCCACAGCGCCGCGCAGATATCGTGGGCGGAGTTGTTTGACCCGATCACCACCGCGCGCTTGCCCTTGTAGGCATCCGGGCCGGGGTGCTTTGACGAATGGTGCTGGTCGCCCTTGAACCGCTCCATCCCCTTGTAGGTCGGCATGTTCGCCTTGGCCGACATGCCAGTGGCAAGCACCAACTGCTTGGGGCGCAGCATCACCTCCTGCCCGTCGCGGTCGACCACGACCGTCCATTCCTTGGTCGCCTCATCATAGGACGCGCGCTTGCAGGTTGTCTTCGTCCAGTAGTTCAGCTCCATGATCTTGGTATACATTTCCAGCCAGTCGCCGATCTTGTCCTTGGGCGCAAAGACCGGCCAGTTCGGCGGGAAGGGCAGATAGGGCAAGTGGTCGTACCAGACCGGGTCATGCAGACAGAGCGACTTGTAGCGGTTGCGCCAGCTGTCGCCGGGCTTTGCATTCTTTTCGACAATGATCGTGGGCACCCCCAGCTGCCGCAACCGGGCACCCAGCGCGATGCCGCCCTGACCGCCGCCGATGATCAGGACATAGGGCTGCTTGCTGTATCCCAACTCGCGCGCCTCGGCCTCGCGCTCTTCCAGCCATGACGGGCGATGCTTGCCCGCGCCGTGCTTGGCGCCAAGGGGGCGGTCAAAGCCCATCGGCTCTTCATGGCCTTTCAGCTCCACCATCGAGGTGAGAAGCGTCCAGATCTTGCCGTCCTTCAACCGGATCAGGCCATAGCCGCGCGCAACCGCTGTCTCAAAGCTGATCCAGGCCGTGGTCACGCCCCCATCCTCGGAGGCCGTCTCACCCTCGGCAATCTGCCAGTTCGACGGCTTTGTCGTCGCCAACTGATGGCGCAACATGTCGGCCACCTCGGCCCGGCCTTCGACGGTCTTGATGTTCCAAGTGAAGGTCACCAGGTCGCGCCAGTAGCAATCCTCCTGAAACATCGCTGCCGCACGATCTATGGCGCCCGCAGCAAGCGCATCGCCGAACTCTGACAGGAACGTCGAAACATGATCAGTCGCTATGGAATCCAGCATGGGTGTCCTCCCTCAAGTCTCCCAACTGCAAGGTGCCGCAGTTCGACCGCAACACCAAAGGATATCGCATCACAGGGCCGCAGGATCGGCAAGAATTTGGAAGGTGACAGGGGGCGTTCGCCCAAGGCAGATCCGGGGCGCTGGCGATCCTTCGACAAAGGTCGTGCAGGCAGGACGCCATGCAGAAAGTTCCCTGTCCGGGGCCCTCCAGCCACCATGAGCGGGTGAAGCTTTGGAAAAGTGCTTGGCACCCGGCCGGTCTTGGTCAATGCGCGCCGATCACCGAATGACCGCCGTCTGTCCTGTGCGCAGTCACGTAGTGACTTCGGCCTTGGGCTGCCCCTTGAGGCGCCAGTGCTAAGGTTGTTCCCTTGGGCGCTTGTGGGCACCATTTGCTGTCGATGGCGCTTTCTGGTGACGTGAGTGGTACTGGCAAGGCCTTGCGGACCTTGCCAGCACTTGGCCGATCTGCGGTCAGACCGCTGCCCATTTGCTCCAGTTCAGGTAGTCGGTCGCAAAGCGGTCCAGCAGGTCATCGGTCACGTTTGGCATCACGACCGCATGAGCCAACCCCTTGCTGGCGGCCAGTTGGTAGCGGGTCACGATTTCGGGTCCGGGGTCATCGAAGACCACGGTCAGAGAGTGCGGGTTGCACAAGACCGGCCTGCCAGAGGCACGCAAGCGGTCTGCCAGCGCCTCTGCCCGGAGCGAACAACTTAGCGAATCGTGGGCATATCCGCCGTAGCCATGCCCGAAAAGCCGCGTCCAGATCGAAAGCACGGCATGGCCATTCCGTGACCCCATCAATGTGGTGTCGTTCGACTTGAGGTAGGCAACTGCGCGCGCGATCCGGTCGACATGGATGCGCCGTGCGACCAGCGCGCCGCACGGCATTGGTGTGCCGATCATCTTGTGGCCCGAGGTCGAGATGCTGTCGATCGCCATCTCGAACGTCGGGCGGATGCCGTCCGGCGCGCCCTTCAGGAACGGGACCACCATGGCGTTCAGCGCCCCGTCCACATGCACATATCGCCGGTCGGGTCCAAGGCCTGCGGCCTCCAGCACCGCCAGAGCGCCGGCGATATCGTCATGCGCGCCTTTCATCGTCGTGCCGCAGGTGAGCGCCAGGATCACTGGCCGCCCATTCAGGCCTGCAACCGCCGTCGCAAGTGCTGCAAGGTCGATCTCGCCCGCCGCGTTCGAAGGCACCTCCACCGCGTCGATCCGCTGGATGCGCGCTGCTTTGGGGATCGAGTAATGTGCGTCGGCGCTGTGCAGAAGAACGGCATCCGGCAATGCCTCGCGGCCAAGATAGATGCCCCAGATGTTACCTTCTGTACCGCTGGCGCCGATCGTGCCCCAGTAGTCGTCCAGCTTTTCGCACCCCCAAAGCCGCATCAGCCAAGACACGGCTTCGCGCTCTAGGGCGCAGACCTCTGAGGCGTAATGTGATCCGACATAGGGGTCGCCTAGATTGTTGATCAGGAACTGCTGCAGGGTGGCCGGCACGCCGGGACCGAACGACAGGTTATAAGGATAGCCAAGGTGGTTGTGGTGCGCTGCGCGCATGCGATGCTCGGTCTGGACCAGTCGGTCCATAAGCTCGTCGTTCAAGGAACGGTGCAGGGACGGGCCCCGCGGAAAGGCGTGGGTCATGCTGTATCCTCCTTAGGGGACAGGAAAGGCATCGGGGCAGGACAGGTCCGCACCGAACGCCAGGTGGAATTTCAATTGACGAGCTGGGCCATCTTTTCGCGGGCACCCTTGTCGCAGATCAAGAACCGGGCCCGACTGGTGTGTGAATTCGCGTCGGTTCGCCGCCCGGCCAGGGCGTTTGCGGCAACGTGCTTCTTGTCCATGCAGGCGCTCACTTCGGCGCGGTAACTGCTGCGCAGCGCGGCGCAGTCTTCGGTGATCGCGGCCAACGCGCCGACAAGCGGGCACGGATCGGCGGGCGCGGCCGTGACCGGGGTTTCGGCCAAGGCCGGCCCCGGCAGGGTGGCAAGAAGGCAAAGTGAAAGTGCAGTAAGGGTCTTCATGGCAATGACCTTTGGAAATGGGGTGTGTGCCTTGCGGCGGTCGTCGCCCCGGCCCGGGCCATCAAGGCCGCGATCCGAAGCGCAAGGACAGTATCGCCCCCCCGCCATGATGCCAGCGTGATTGCAGCGGTAATGCCCAGTCACCCCGGCTGTTCACGCTGGGGTCACGCGCATCTCACGGCCGCTGGGCGAAGTTTGGCGGGTGCCGCAATTCACGGCGCACTGCTGACACCCGTTTTTCCCGGAGCCATTTCCATGACCGACCAAGACGCGGCGCAGGCCGCAACCCTTTCGACCGCAGTAAGCCTGACGGTCACCGGCTGTTTCACGATCAGCGCGCTTCGGCATCTAGCCGGGGTTCGGTTGCTTATGGCGCTTTGGGTGGGCGCCGCCGCTTTGGGCCGGATCGAAGGCCCGCCCCCACAACGGGGGTTTCTAACATGCTGACCACATCCACCCTAGCTGCGCTGCTGAGTGGCTTTGGCGTCGGCGTCGGCCTTGTGATGTCGGTAGGCCCACAGAACCTGCACCTTATCCGGGCCGGGGCCAACACCGGCCGGGGATGGATCACCGCAACGGTCGGCTACAGCTCAGAGATCGTGATCTTCATTGCTGCCGTCACCTGGCTTGCGGCGGTGCTGCAATCGGCGCCACAGGTTGTCAGCGGTCTTTACGCCTTCGGATTTCTGTTCCTGATCTGGTGTGCCATGCGCACGCTGCATGGCCGCGGCCGCGCACTGGGCGGCCTTGGCAAAGGCGACGCCAGCCCGTCGCTGAGCGGCGAGGTTCTGGGCATGCTGTCGGTGACCTGGCTCAACCCGCTGGTCTATCTGGAGGTAGGCCTTGTCGCCGGGACGCTGGCCATCAGTCAGGACAGCAGCACCCAGACCGCCTTTGCCGCAGGCTTTCTCGCCGCTTCGGCGATCCGGTTCTATGGCTGGGCGACGGTTGGCCAGCGCCTTGGCCCCTGGCTTGGTCAGGGCGACCGGATGGCCTGGTTCAACATCGGGTCTGGGGTGGTCCTCCTCGTTCTTGCCGCAAGCATGGCCTGGCAAGGCCTGACCAACCCGCCCCCGATCTAGCGGTGCAAGCCAAGGCCGCCCGCGCCCCGCGCTTCCATTTTCCCCCGATTTCAGGAGCCTTTTCCATGACCGATTCCAACCCCACGCGGCCCACTGCCCTTGCCGCCACCTACGTCGCCGCCGCCCCCGGCTATTTCGAGAAACGCGGCCTCAAACGCTATGCCGGCGTCTGGTCGCTTTGGGCGCTCGGGGTGGGCGCGGTCATCTCAGGTCACTTTTCCGGCTGGAACCTTGGCCTTGCCGTCGGAGGCTGGGGGGGGATGCTGGTGGCCGCCGCGATCATGGCGCTGATGTTCCTGGCGCTGTCGTTCTGCATTGCCGAAATGAGCACGGCCTTGCCGCTGAACGGCGGGTCCTATCCCTTTGCCCGCTTTGCGCTGGGGCCGTTCTGGGGCTTTGTCTCGGGCATCTGCGAGCATATCGAATATGTGCTGACCCCTGCCGTCATCTGCTACTTCATCGGCGCCTATCTTGGCGCGATCTTCGGACCATCGGTGCCCGAGCCGGTGTGGTGGATCGGGACCTACGTCGTCTTCCTTGGTCTCAACATGCTTGGAGTAGCGCTGACCTTCCGGATCACCCTGATCGTCACACTGGCCTCGCTTGGCGTTCTTCTGTTCTTCTGCGTCGTGGCTTTGCCGCAGGTCGATTTCGGCCGCTGGGCGTTGAACATCGCCGCCGACGGGTCAGAACTGCCGGCGGGCAATGGCGCCTTCCTGCCGATGGGATGGTCCGGGGTACTGGCCGCGCTGCCCTTCGCCGTCTGGCTTTACCTCGCTATCGAGGAAACGCCGCTGGCGGCCGAAGAATCGGTTGATCCGGTCCGCGACATGCCGAAGGGGATCCTTCTGGCGCTGGTCACGCTGATCCTGACGGCATTCCTGATCGTCGCGATCAACCCTGCGATCGAAGGCGTCGGCGCGCATGCCCTGGCACAATCGGGCGAGCCGGTGCTGGACGGGTTCCGCGCGCTTTTCGGCGGGGCAAGCGCTGATGTCCTTGGGCTGATTGCCCTTTCCGGGCTGGTGGCCAGCTTTCACGCCATCCTCTTCGCGCAAGGCCGGCAGATTTTTGCGCTGTCCCGGGCGGGATACCTGCCGTCGCGCCTGTCCTTGACCCATGGCGGCCGCCAGACCCCAATGGTGGCGATGCTGGCCGGATCGGGCCTTGGCGTGGCCTTCATGCTGATCCTCTCCATCAGCCTTGGGTCGGCTGAGGCCGGGTCGCTGATCGGGTCAGTTCTTCTGAACATGGCGGTCTTTGCTGCCATGCTGTCTTACCTGTCGCGTGCTGCGGCGTTTCTGGCGCTGAGGCGGGACTACCCGCAGCTGCCGCGTCCCTTTGCCAGCCCACTTGGCCGCTTTGGGGGCTGGCTGACCATCGCGATCTGCGTCGTGACGCTTGTCTGCCAGGTGCAGGACCCGCGCTTTCTGCAAGGCTCGTTCTGGGTAGTGATCTGGCTTTTGCTGGCCATCGCCTATTACGTGACGATTGCCCGTCACCGACTGATCCTGACCCCGGACGAGACCGCCGCCCGCAAGGCTGCCCAGCTTGCAACCGACCAGGTGCCGGCATGAGCGCGAACAAGGCCATTGCCCTTGCGCTGCTGGCCGCGTTGGCCTGGGGCTCTGGCAATGTCGCACAGAAGACCATTCTGGATCATCTGGACGGCTTTGCAGCGACCGGCATCACTGCCCTTGTCGGAGTGGTGGTTCTGCTGCCGCTGCTGCGGCGGGAATGCAAAGCCGACCTGCCCCCGATCAGGGGAACTTTGCCGCTTTTGCTGGTGATCTCGCTCTTGTTCACCTTTGCCAGCACCGTCATGCAGTTCGGCTATGGGCTGACCACGGTCACCAATGCCGGTTTTCTGGTCAACACTGCTGCTGTGCTGACCCCGGTTCTGGCATGGCTATTCATGTCGCAGCGACCACATCTTGCGGTTTGGCCCGCCAGCCTGTCGGCTCTTATGGGCGTCTTTCTGATGGCCGGGGCAAGTTGGTCGGGCCTGAGTGCGGGCGATGGTCTGGCACTTCTATCGGCCATGGGGTTTGCCATCTGGACCCTGGCCGTCGGCGCCTATGTGATGCGCGCCCGACGACCGGTGCTGATGACCGTCGTGCAACTGGCGGCAAGTGGCGTTCTATGCATCGGTCTGGGCGCCGTCGTCCATGGCCTGCCAGCGCAACAAGCCCTCGCCGCCGCCTTGCCCGAGTTGCTTTTCCTGGGGCTTGTGTCCAAAGGTCTGGCCTATGTCCTCATGGCGATCGCGCAGCAGCACATCTCGGCCACCTGCGTTGCCGTTCTGGTCAGCGCCGAGGCCGTCTTCGGCGCGGCAATCGCAGCGATCATTCTTGGCGAAACACTGGGGCTGACCCGGGGCATTGGCGGTCTGTTCATCATCCTTGGCGTGGTCATTGCGGCACGGATCCCGGCACGGCTGCCGGAAAGACAGCTTCCCGTTCAGGCCATGCGGCCCTGACGTGAAACCTTTCCGACTGAAATGAAGCCTGACGCATTCATTGTTGAAAGGTCGGCTGACAGTATGCAACCTGACGCTAGGAAATGTTTCCAGGACCTGCGTGAATGGCGCGATTTCAAGTCGACCTCTTGGGAAGCTGTCGTGCCATCCGGCTTTCTGACGGCAAAGAGGTCGCCTTTCGCACTCGCAAGACCCGATGTCTTCTGGGTCTTTTGCTGCTCAGTCCAAACATGACGATGAACCGCGAACAGCTTGCCTCGCTGCTCTGGGACCCGGCGCCCGAAGAGCTGGCCCGTAGCAGCCTTCGGCAGTCCCTCAAGGAGCTGCGCGAGGTGCTGGATCCGGATGGCGACGTCCTTTTTTCCGACCGCTTCACCGTGGGCCTGCGCGGCACAGAGTTTGCGGTCGACGTTTTGCGCCTGCGCGGCTTGATCGCCTTGGCTACCAGCGATCAGACAGCGCTTCTTGCAGCTGCCGCGCTTTGGCAAGGCGAGCTCTTCGGTTCCATCCAGCCCAACGCACCGGTTTTCGAGGCCTGGCTTCAGATCGAGCGGTCGAACCTGCGCTCGACCCTGACCATGGCGTTGACCGATCATCTGGAAAAACTGATCACCACCGGTGCCTTCACCGACACCGGTGTCGCCGAAGAGCTCGTGCGCATCGAGCCCAGCCACGAGCTTGCCCACCAGTACCTGATGCGCTTTCACGCGCTGCGCGGGGATCAGTCTGCAGCCCTGCGCCAGTTCGCACATCTGGAGCGGGCGCTGACGGATGAGCTTGACAGCGAACCCAGCGAAGCCTCGAACGCCCTGCTTGTGGCGATCAAGGGCGGTGAAGTCTCGCTGCAACGCGGCGCTCTGCCGTCGACGGTGGCTTCCGGCACGATCCGGAGCGGGCAGCCACGGATCACGATCCGGCCACCCCTGACGCGCTACCCGGACACCAGCAAGGACTATCTTGGCGAGGGCTTTGCCTATCTTGCCAAATCCTGCCTGTCGCGGTTTCGCTGCTGGATCGTCATTCCCTGGCCCGCCACTGGCTATGACTCTGCCAGCGTGGTGGATTTTGCAGCGGTTGGTCGCGCCGTCGATGCCGATTTCGCAGTTGACTGCGTGCTGGACTGGCGTGGAGCCACAGGCAAGCTTTTTGTTTCCCTGATCGATTGCCGCGACGGGTCCGAGGTCTGGTCCAGCCTCTTCCCTGTCGTAGAAGACGAGTTGCAGGCGGTAACCTCTTCAGTCGCCGGGGCAGTTGCTGCCAGCCTTGCCAGCCAGGTGAACCACATCACGCTTTTGCGCCATGCCCGCAGCGCGCCTGGCAACCCGGTGGCCTATGATCTGTGGCTGCGCGGGCACCAGCTGTCGCGCCTCTGGACGACCGAGGCGGACACTCAGGCAGAGGCGCTTTTCAAGCAGGCTCTCGCACTTGACCAGGGCCTTGCCGCAAGCCACGTCAGCCTGGCGCAGATCCTCATGAGCCGCAGCCAGCTCCGCCCCGGATATCCGCACGTCAAGCAAGACCGCGAGGTTGCCTTTCGCCATGCGCAGGACGCGCTCGCCCTCGACCCCTACGATGCGCGCTGCCACAACAGTGTCGCGTGGGGCTGGCTGATCGCAAAATCACCCGAGCGGGCAAACTCGCACTTCCGGATGGCATTGGAAATCAACCCGAATGACTCTGAAACGCTGATGTCCGTCGCCTGCGGCCTTGCCTTTCTTGGCCACATTGACGACGCGCAAAGTCTTGCCACACAGGCAATTCACCTGAACCCGATTTACCCGGAGTATTATTCGGACTATCTTGCGCTGATCGCTTTCATGCGCGGCGATTTCCGCGCGGCCATCACGGCGGTCGAGAAATGCAGCGAAGGGTTCCCCGACCGCTCTGCCATTGCAGCCGCTGCTTGGGCACAGCTGAAACGCCCGTCCGAGGCACAGGCGGCCTATCGTTCCTTCGCCACGCTGGCGACAGCGCTTTGGGAGGGCCCCCAGCCTGCCGATGCCGACAGGCTGGAGGGCTGGATTGCGGATGTCCTGCCGATCTATTGGCCGCAAGGCCGGCAGCGGTTTGTCGAGGGCCTCCGGCTGGCACGAGAGAGTACCGCCGAAACATCCAGCGGCTGAGAGCTATCGGCACCTGCGCATGAAGTAGCGCGCCATGAAAACCGGCAACCGGGCGTCGCCTTGCCCGTAGCCTAGCTCGTTCGCGATCTGCTCCCCGCTGAAATCGTCCAGGCAACCCTTCCAGGGAATCCTGACATGCATCAGGGTCTCGGTGTCATAGACCGGCTTGAGGGTCAGGCTTTCCGGAAACGGGCTGGCAGCGGCGGCGCCAAGGACTCTGTATTCATAGCCGGCGTTGCTGAGCCAGGTCTTGGGGTCGGCCTTGAATGCCATCCACTCGGACCCCGGTCTTTGATCGTCAACGCTTCTCATCAGCTTCATGATCTTTTCGCCCACGAGTTTCTGATCGCTCAAGGTGCCGCTTTTCAAATAGAAGAATCCAGTCAACGCACATCCCTCCTTGTGTCAAACGCCGGTTTTCGACGTCCGTGGATGCATTCTTCCCGCCTTCCGTGAAGCCAGCGTGAAACACCGGGGACGCACAGGAATCTGCGCTTGATCGCTCAGGCGGGCAGGCGTCCAATGTCTGCCATGCGGAAAAGCCATATGGACATCATTGCACGGCTTACCACCGCCCTGGCGCAAGACTTCCAGCTTGAGCTTCTGGAAGACCCCAGCCGGCCGGTGTTCCTTGCCGTCGCCTGGCCCACGCGGGATGAGGTGACCGGGCGGAAGCCGCGCCTGCCTGCTGGGCGAGGCCTGACTCCGCCGCAGGCGCTTGTATCTACCGGAGCGGAAGCGTTGGAACTGCGCGCCAGCCTTGCCCAGAAGCATCTGGATGCGTTGGCCGACCTGCCGCGCCGGGATGGGCTGGCCATGGTGGCCGCGCGCGACCTTCGTGCAGGCCATGCCGTCCTCATCCCGGCGCAGGAGGTCTGGCTTGACTGCGCTGCCGTTCTGGGAGAGCGCCTGGTCATCGACGCCACCTCGACTGGCTGTGCCGTGGGGGGAAGCCGGCAAGAGGCCACCGAAGCCGCCCTTTGGGAGTGCATCGAGCGGGATGCCCTGGCGCTTTGGTGGCACGGCGGGTTGCCCGCCCGCGCCTTGCCGGTCGAAGAAATCGACCGTCTGCAGCCTCGGCTTTACTGGTGGCTGGAGGGGCGTGATCGGGTGACCCGCTTTCTTGACCTGACGACCGACATCGGCCTTCCGGTCGTGGCGGCGGTGTCTTCGGACCCAAGCGGCCGCAATGTCGCGCTTGGCTCCGCCGCAAGACCTGAGATCGCCGCCGCCGCCCTCGCCGCTGTGACCGAGATGGTGCAGACCGAGGTCGCGATGGAGCAAGCCCTTCAGGCCGGTGACCCCGAGTTGCTTTTCTGGAACGCCTGGGCCTCGACCGATCTGCAACCGCAATTCCGGTCCGCGGCAGGCGCGCGGCCTGCTCCGCCCGGCGACCTGCTGCAGCGGCTGGCCGATCAGGGCCTTCCTGCGCTGTCCGTCGATCTGACGCTGGTGGGCGACCCTTTGCCCAGCATGCGGGTTCTGGTGCCAGGCCTTTGCGCGATGGATGGCCGCACCGACACCCCCCGCTTTCGCCGCCTTTGTCCGTCCAGCACGGCCCCCTGCTACCCCCAACCCTACTAGAGGACCAACCCCATTAGACCCCCAATCTTACCAGACAAGGAGCTACCATGTGCGCCATCCAGACTTCCCATTATCTTGAAGACGGGGGCGAGGCTCCCAAGACCGGCAATAGAAATGCCTCCTCGCAATCTTCCTATTCCTACCTTTTCTTTGATCTGGCCAATGCCCCTGACGCTGGCTGCTTCACCGGCACGGATGATGACGGTACGATCCAGCGCCTGAAAGACTTTGAAGAGGCCTGCCGTCCGGGCAACCCGCATTTCGCGCCACCGGCTCTGACGTTCAACGTGCCCGCGGCTTACACCTATTTCGGCCAGTTTCTGAACCACGACATCTCGGCCCCCGTGGGCGGGCTGTTGAGACCGCCGGGCACACAGCCTGCCTTTGGCATCGTGGGCACCGTCGATCCTGACGGCCTTGGCAAGGGCTGGCGCGCCACCGATGTCCCGACAATCCTGCTGCACTTCGCGAACGAACATCCCCGTCCTTTGACCCTTGCCAGCCTATACGGCGACGGCCCTGACAGCGATGACAAAGAGGTCCAGGCTCTCTACAATTCGGACGGCAGCTTTCACCTTGCCAAGGCCTTTCGGGTCCCGCCCGCAATCCTTGCTGAGTCGACAAAGCTTGGTGCAGCCACAGTTTACCCGGTGGACGCCCTGGACATCCCGCGCAATGGCCGGCTGCCGTTGATCGCTGACCGCCGGAATGACGGGAACCTGATCCTCAGCCAACTGCACCTTGCGTTCCTCATTTTCCACAACAAGGCAGTAGAGGCGCTGCAGGCGAAGGGAACCAAGGCTGAGGACGTCTTCGACAAGGCCCGCCAACTGGTGACGCTGCACTATCACTGGCTGATCCTGAACGACTTCCTGCCAGCGCTCTTGTCGGAAACCGTGCTCAAGAGACCCTTGTCGGAATGGAAGGCCCGCAAGATTCCCGCACGGACTGTCCCGATGGAGTTCACCACCGCCGCCTTCCGCTTTGGCCACTCCATGGTCGGCCGCAGCTATGACTTCAACGCCAACTTCGGACGCGGGGGTGCGCTGGAGAAAAAGGCCTTGCTGCAGCAGCTTCTCAACTTAACTTCGGATCGCAAGATGGACGACGAAAGGGGCAGAATCCCGCAATTGCCGGATCATTGGGTGATCGACTGGGAGCGCCTGACCCGCACCCAGCCCTTGGGTGACGCGGACGAGGCGTCGGGCCAGGCAGAGCGGATCGACCTCGACTTTGCCCCCGAAATGCTGAACGATGCAGGCAGAGCAGGGATTCCCCAGCATGGGTCGATCTTCTTTCGCAACCTCCTGCGCGGCTTTCACCGGCGGATTCCTTTTGGCCAGAAACTCGCCCAGGCTTGCGGGGTGCCCGTCTTGTCGCCAGAGAAGGTCGAGGCCGCGCTGTTGAAGGGACAAGCTTCCGGCAGCAATTCTCCTGCCAAAGTCGCCAAAAAGTTGGGTATCCTGGAAGAGACCCCGGCTTGGCTTTACTTCCTTTGTGAGGCACAGTTGCTGGAAGATGGCACCCGCGTTGGGCCGACTGCCAGCCAGATCATTGCTGATACCATCGTGAGCCTGATGCTTGAGCAATCCTCGCCGGTCCTGCGGAACGGAGGGGCTGTCTGGCACCCGCGTGACAGCCTGCTTCAGGATCAGTCCGGCAAGCCGTTGGACTCGCTGCGCGCATTTCTGCTTTTCTCGAAAAACGGCCAGCAATCGACCTGACAAACTGCGCGTCCGCATATCAGAACAGGGGCCACCCGACCTTGGGTGCCCCACTTAAAGCTGGCGCCTGCTGCTGTGTGTGGCGGGCGCTTGACCGCTGTGCGCCCATCGGATCCACACTTCCCGATCGACGCCGTGGACCCTTCGCTTCCGTAGATTCTCCGGGTCAGCCCAGTGCTGGGCCTCCTTTTGTCGCCTTGACGAACGGATCAGGTCCGAAAACCTAATCGCTCAGCGCGGGCGTTCTGCCTCTGAGCTGCCAGGGGATTTTTCTTCCATCTGCGATTAGAGTCC